>WNGA01000039.1_pt1 | contig 133848 bp, 130 predicted proteins | sample 5400061 | NCBI WGS metagenome assembly WNGA01 (sample SAMN13153366, study PRJNA577476) | soil metagenome | isolation source: 100 cm soil or saprolite under grassland replicate 2 | place: USA:California | collected 2016-06-15 | reverse complement strand
TGGCCGACACCGACCGGTGGGCCCACACGATCCCTGCGGCCAAGGTGCTGTCGCAGATCGGCAGCCCATTCGCACCCGACCAGCAGCCGGTTCCGAGGGAGGAACTCAACCATGCGGCATGAACTCCCAGGAAGCATTTTTAGCCGTGAAAGAGTAGCGTACCCGATCTGGCCTGAGCCGGGTGGCCTGCTCTCATGGGGGCGACCGAGAATGCGGACATGTTCTACTGGGACACGTCTCCAGGACATCCGGACATGTGGACGGTTGTCGCGTGCACTCGCGGACGATACGAATGGTTCAGCTTCGCCGGCAGCATGAGTCAATTCCTCGTTGCGCTGTTGACGCGACGAATCGTTGTTCCCTTCCTGGCGGAGGATCTCGGTACGCCTCCGCTACGCTTTGAACCAGATGACCTGCGCCGGCTTTAGGCTTGTGATTTAACCTGGATACGTCGATGGTCATGGGCCCGTCGCCTGGTCCGGCGCCGGCGGTCCACGCCCTGGCGAGGATCTGCTCGGTGAGCCGGTCGAGCTGGCGGGTGGCCGAAGGTGAGCGCGCGCAGGAACGTGCCGATCGTGGAGGCGCCAGGACACGGTGGCCAGCACCTGGCTGGTGGACCCGCAGCGCAGCACGTCGACGTCATCGATGCAGTCCCACCGGCCAGGATGCTGTGGGTCAGGGTCAGCAGCTTGGCGCCGGGGTGGGCTGCGCCGGGCCGCTGGCCGAGGTTGATGAGCTGGTCGGCGGTCTGCTGGATGCCGAGCCGTTCGGCCAGGGTGGCGGGTGGCAGCAGGTCCGCGCTGGCGATGGCGTGGGTGTCGTCGAAGCAGATGTCGAGCTGGTCCAGGGTGTGGGAGGATGGCATCGAGAAAGTGCCCTCCTGATCGGGAACACGGCAGCTGTCGCAGGCGCCATTCTCCCAGGTCAGAGGGCCTTTCTCATCATCGGATCAGCACCATTCCATCACTGCAACGGGGTCGACTCGGGCTAGACAGGAGTCGCCGCAGAACGCCGGCTCGATGCTTGGGGCACTGGCGGGTGGGCTCACAGTGCAGCGAAGAAGACTGCAATGTCGCGCGCGAGGCGCTCGGGCTCCTCGGCCGGGGCGAAATGGCCCCCGTTTGGCATCGGCATCCACCGGCGGACGTTGTACAGGCGCTCGGCCCACTCACGAGGCGGCGAGCCCTCATCGAGGAACTGCTTGAACACGGCGATCCCGGTCGGCACGCGCACGAAATCCTCTCGGCCGATGGTGATGCCGGTCCAGTGATTGTCGAAATAGTCCCGTGTCGACGAGGTGATCGTCTGGGTGGCCCAGTAGATCGTCACCGTGGTCAGCAGGAACTCGCGAGAGAAGCGCTCATCGAGGTTGCCGCGGGAATCAGCCCATGACCGCCACTTCTCAAGGATCCAGGCGGCCAGCCCTGCCGGCGAGTCGTTCAGGCCGTACCCCAGCGTCTGGGGCTTGGTCGACTGGATCGCCTTGTAGCCACCCTCGGCCTGCCACCATGCCTGGTTGCGCTCCAGATACGCTCGCTCGGCCTCCGACAGCGGTCGCGACCCCGGACCGGTATACGGCGAGATCTCCAGGTTGCTCAGGTGGACACCGAGCATCGGTGCCGGGTCGTCTAGGGCCATGAACGTCGCAACGCCAGCGCCGAAATCGCCGCCGTGGGCCCCGTAGCGCTCGTAGCCGAGCCCGCGCATGAGCCGGTGCCATAGAGCGGCGGTGTACCGGTAGTTCACGCCGGTTCGGGCGGGCCGCTCGGAGAAGCCGTAGCCGGGCAGCGATGGAATCACGACGTCGAACGCGGGACCGTCGATGCCGTGGGTCTTTGGATCGGTCAACAGCGGCACCAGCGGCAGCAGCTCGACGAAGGTGCTAGGCCAGCCATTGGTCAAGACCAGTGGGATCCCGTGCCCGCGCCGCGGTCGCTGGTGGACGAAGTGGATCCGGACGTCGTCGAGCTCGGCGCGGAAGTGATCGAAGCGGTTCAGCTGGCGTTCCTGCGCTCGCCAGTCGAACTCGTCGGCCCAGTACGCCAGTACCTGTTGCAGGTAGCCGAGATCGGTGCCCTGCTCCCACGCGGCTCCCGGTGCTGGGTCGGGCCAGCGCGTGTTGCGGATGCGCGCCCGCAGGTCCGCCAGTACCTGATCGTCGACGTGGATCGAGAAGGGCTCGACCCGCAAGCGTGATCTCGGTCGGCTCATCACGACCTCGATCCTATGGCCAGTGCCGCTGGTGTCAACGACGCCTGAACGTCGATTTCGTATCGACGCACTGCCGGCGGCTCGCCCGCTTCGCCTACCGCTGGACGCTACACCCGCTCTGGGCATCGAAAAGGTGCTCCCAATGGCGTGCGAGCACGGACGTCACACACTTGTATTCCCGCAGCTCAGAGGGCCTGTTTCATGTTTGTGACCACCCAGGAATCATCCCCTGATCGGTAGATCGAGGCTCAATCAATGCGGCATCCTCCTGGAGTCCGACCAAGACAGTCGCGAACCTGCGGTGTGGCAATCCTGGGTCAGGTATGGCGAACGGCCGTGTGCCTGGTGTGCCTACGATCCCGTCATCACGTGATCCAAGGCCTGCTCAACCCAGCACCCCAACGTCGACAGCAGCTCCGCCACGACGCGCGCGTCCGCAACGGGTTGGCGTCCCTGCTCGGCAGCGCGCCGCGCGGCCTGCGCCCACTGCGGGAACGCCCTGCGAACCGCAGCGGCCTGCTCTTCCAGCACCGTCGCCCACACCCCGTCACGGGCCGCCACCACGGCGAAGGCCGCCTGCACCATCCTCCGCGACGCCACCCGACACGCACCGCGGATGACCTGTGGATCGGTCGAGCCGGCAAGCTGGCTGCGAGCGCGGGCCAACACGGCGGGGGTGTCGCGGTGGAATCCGGCCGCGACCGCCGGACCCGGCTTGGTGCGAGGCAGGCCTGGTCGCAGGTCCTGCCCACAAATGCAGACCGCCAGCTCCCGCAGCAACACCTGCCCGCCGTAGCGCTCCTCGGCCGACAGCAGCTCATCGACGTGGGTGAGCCCCACGCCCGCGTCCGCCAGGATCGGGCAGCGCTGCTGGATCGTCTGGGCGACACGCCGCGCCGCGATCGTGGTCGGTCGGCGCCGCCTGCAGCACCGCCACCACGTCGACGTCCGAGCGCCGTGGAACCGCGTTGCCCCGCACGACACTGCCGTAGAGGTATCCGCTGTGCAGCCGCGACCCGAACCCGGCGAGCAAAAGCTCCGCTGCTGTCTTTGGCACCTGCTCGAAGTCGGGCTGCACGTTGCCCAGATCAGCCTCCGAGACGATGTAGCCCTCAGCATCGATGCGCGCTTGGTTCATCGCTGGATTGTCGTCGATCAAGGCGCCAGGCGTCTGCCGCCTTTGGATCTGCGCCGCGGCGACGGCTCGCTTCACTCCCTTGACCATCTCGCGCTGCTGCGTCTGGCGTGCACAACAGCAGCCATCTCCAGGCCAGCCGGTGGACCGACGGCCCGCTCAACACCACGCCCCATAGTGCTGTCCAGATGCCACCGTTACCGCCGCCGGGGGCACTTGCGTCCCAAGCGCTGATTGTGGGAGTCCAGACAGCTTGAGGATGCCGTTGCCTGTTGGGCTCGGCGGACGCTTCGTGATCCCGACCCTGGAAATGGTCAGGTTGATTGAGACAACCCGGCGGCTTCTGTCTCAACGAACCTGGCGAATCCCTGGTCACAGCATGGGTTGCTGGTCACCTTCGCTGAGACCCGACAACGTCCGTCTATCGCTGGACCGGTCTCAGAGAAGCCTGTCCGGTGACAGTTGATCTTCCTCGTTGTCACTGAATCTTGCTCGACCTGGCCCTCTTTCACGGCGGGGTTGCTCGCTGCGCGAGTCTTTCAACCTACGACGGCACCCAGGCCATGGTCGCCGCTCGGGCGGCTGGAGTACGGCCGAGCAGGATTCACTGGCAAACCAGCCGCCGTCGCGCTTCCAGCCCACAGTTCGGCAGCACGAACACGACCGATCGACTGCCAAGCAAGATTCCTCATCGCAGGTCACCAGCGACGCACAGAGGAAGAAGTCCTGGCACAGGACAAAGCCAATCAGGCATCCCGTAATTGCTGGCATAGTCGTGTGATCGAGAGTCGCGTATTCTCCGGCCCTGCTCGATCCTGCAGGGTCTTCTACCTGCCTGCCTTCCCGGCTCACCACAGGTGGGTATGGATGAGACCCACTCCCTGGCAGCGGGTGCCGGCCAGCCAACGTCAGCGGCTCAAGGGCGAGACGGACACGCCGGTCAGCTACCGCCTGCCAGCCCCGTTCTCACGATCACGCCACCCCGCTCCGATGGCGCCCAGCACTCGCAACAAGGCGTCCTCCTGCTCGCGATTGTGGGTCTCAGGGATCAGGCTGACCATCAGCTCGTCCATCTCCTGCTCAAGGATCCAGATCAGCCTGGTAGCGACCGCGTCCTCGTCGCCGATCACGGCCAGCTCGTCCAACAGTTCGTCGGTGACCACGCTGTCCGTGACCGGGTAGCCCGCCTTGGCAAGCATGCGAGCAAAGACCGGGACCCGGACGTACCGCGACAGTTCCTGGCGCACCTGCTCTCGCAACCCGGCTCGATCGTCGGCGCGGCCGAGCGCAACCGGCACGTGCGCGATCAGCGGCGGTCGTGCCCGGCCGGCGACGGCGGCCCCCCGCTGCATCGCCGGCAGCGCCGCATCCAGCAGGTAGCCGATCGGGCGCAGCCACGACAGTGCCCCGTCGGCCAGCTCACCCGCTGCGGCGAAGGCCTGGGTGCCAAGCGCTGAAAGCAGCACAGGCGTCATGGGTGGCTCCCCGATGTACGCATCGGCGGAGTAGAACTCCCCGGCGAAGCGCACCGCGCCCCCGCGCAGCAATGGCCGCACAACCTGGACGTACTCCCGGAATCGGGCCAGCGGCCGATCGGTCGGGTGATGGAACGCCTCCGCCATCCGCAGGGCGTTGCCCGTTCCGATCCCCAGCCGCAACCGTCCCGGCGCCAGTCCCTCCAATGACAGGGCCTGGGTCGCCAGCGCGACGGGATGACGCGAGAACGCCGGAAGGATCGCGGTCCCAAGGCCGATCCGCTCGGTCTGCTTCGCCGCCGCGGCCAGCAAGAGCAACGGGTCCAGGCCGATGGCGTTCATCTCCAACCACGCCGTGCCCACCGCTGCCTGCTCCGCCCGGACCACCAGATCAACAGCATGCCGAGCATCCGAGGGAAGAAACACCACTCCGAGGGCCGGCCTGTGCGACGACTCAGCGACCACGGCTCACACCAACCCGGCGACCCCGAATCCATCCGATGCCCTGCACGATCGGCCGGTGGTGGTTGGGTGGCTGTCCCCCCTCGGTCAGTGCTGTATCGGTTGCGACCATGGACGCCGACGCTATCAACCAAATCCGTCAAGGCTCAACCTACCGGGGTCGGTGGTGCCGGCAGGGCAGGCGGGAGATCCTGGAGGTGGTCCAGCAGAGCCAGGGCCAGGGCGAGGATGAGCAGGCCGACCCGGCGGCGCGGGGCGAGCTTGTGGTCCTCCATCGAAGTGCCCCGACGTCCTCGCATCGGATGCGAACGTCTCGCATTCGCATCCAATGCAATTCGCGGCCCAACCCCGATTCCTGCAGAAGCACGGCATACCGAAGAGGCGGAGTAGGAGACTTCGACGGTGCCACCACCTGCGACCCCGACCGGCCCATCCAGGCATCAGCGTTGGCCCTCGCCAGGCTGGCTGCTCGCCGGCCTCGCCCTAGTGGCCGTACTCCTCGAGCTCAAGCGCGAGCGGGGCAAGCTCCAGAACGACGCCCGCGGTGCCCTTTTGCAGGGTCTCGGCGGCGCGGTGCTCCTGCTGGGCGCCTACTTCACTTGGCGACAGATCCAGACCAGCCGCGAGCAGCTCCAGCAGACTGCTCAGGCGACGCAAGAGCAGCTCGAGCTGGCCCGTGAAGGTCAACTTACCGAACGGTTCACCCGCGCAGTCGACCAGCTCGGCAGCGAGCACCTTGACGTGCGCCTGGGCGGCATCTATGCACTGGAGCGCATCGCCCGCGACTCCCCGCCTGATCGGGTCACCATTGAGGAGGTGCTGACCGCCTTCGTGCGCGGCCACGCTCCCTGGCCATCACCACCAGCCGTCCCCGTGCAGGAGCCCACCACCCAGCTGACCGGCACGGCTGCGCACCAACCTCTGCCGGTTGGGCGGCTGGCGGCAGGCAGGGACCCGGCCGCACAGCCGGCGCCGACGGGGTCGAAGCGGCCGCAGCCCGCGGCCGACGTGCAGGCGGCGGTGACGGTGCTTGGCCGCCGCGAACTTCCCCCCGGCGGCCTTCGGCCGCTCAACCTCACTCGGGTCGACCTCCGGGGCGCGCATCTCGGGCGGGCCAACCTCCAGGCGTAGAGTTCATCGGCGCCAACCTCCAGCGCGCGTGGCTCGTCAGCGCCAGCCTCCAGGGCGCAGAGTTTCTCCGAGGCCAGCCTCCAAGGCGCGGAGTTCGTCCTTGCCAACCTCCAAGGCGCGAAACTCTACGGTGCCGACCTCCGGGGCGCGCGAGCGGACGGGGATACGCGTTGGCCGGCACGCTGGATGCGGAAGCAGGCCGAGAACCACGGGGTGGAGGTGAGGTCAACCGGGGCTGCGGCGGAGCGGCAGGCCGAGCTGGCCTTCGCCCAGGCGCTGCGCAGCGCGTTCCTCAGCTGTGGCATGCCGCAGGGCACCGCGATGCTCATCGACACCTCCCGCAACGGCTGGGGCGGGGCGCATGGCCGGGGCGCCGACGCCGTCAGCCCGGCCGCAGGCCTGCCAGGAAGCGGGCGCGGTCCACGAGCACGCGGGTGATCCGGCCCGTGGCCGCCAGGCGGTCCCCCTCGCGGACCTCGACGGCGAATCGCAGCCGGCGGCCCTCCACCCGTTCGAGCGTCGCGGTCACGCTGACCGTCGCGCCAACGGCGGTCGGCAGCAGGTGCTCCAGCTCCACCCTGGCGCCGACGGTGGTGGCCCCGGCCTGGAGCGCCCCGGCCACCGCCTCCACGGTGGCCCGCTCCACCAGGGCGAGCACCGTGGGCGTTGCCAGCGCCGGCACCAGGCCGCTGCCGAGCGCGGCGGCGGTGTCCGCCTCCGTCACCGTGTGGTCGAAGCCCGCCCGCAGGCCGGGCGAGAGCCCGCTCGTCATGCGCACCATCTTGACATGCTCGGGACGGTGTCTACTGTATTAGACATCAGTTCGTCTAGCATGGTAGACAGCCGATGCCACTTGACGAGACCGTTCTGCTCCAGGTTCGCGAGGCGCGCGACCGCCTGATCCGCTTCGAGCACGAGGCGGAGCTCGCCCGCGTGAGCTATCAGCACGCCATCCGGCGCCTGCACGCGGCGGGCGCGTCGCTGCGCGAGATCGCGGACGCGCTGGACCTCAGCTATCAGCGCGTCCACCAGATCGTCGACATCGCCTCAGGCAAGGGCGCGGTGAAGCCATCCGGCGGCCGCGCGCTGGTCTGCTCGTTCTGCGGTCGCTCGCACCCGGAGGTGGACCGGCTGATCGCCGGCCCGAACGTGGCGATCTGCGACCCTTGCGTGGACCTCGCGCAGGAGGCGCTGGACACGGGGTCCCAGCGCGTCGAGGGGCCGGCGCGGCTGCAGAGCCTCGACCCGTCCGCCACCAAGGCACGCTGCATTTTCTGTGGCAAGCGGCGAGACCAGGTCGCCGGCATGGCGGAGGCGCCGGACCGGCGTGCGTCCGGCAAGCGCTCCAGGCGCCGCTCGCCCCCGCGCATCTGCGGCGAGTGCCTGGACCTGTGCGGCGAGATCCTCGCCGAATAGGCGCCGGCGGCGCTGGTCGCCGCCGCGCCTCCAGCGCCGTCTCGGGGTCTCGGCGCCTCGCCGCCCTTGCCTTGGCCGGAGGCCGCGTGCTACGCCATGCGCATGGACGGCATCCACGACCTCGGCGGCATGCACGGCTTCGGTGCGGTGGTCACGCCGGGCACCGAGGCGCCCTATCACCAGCGCTGGGAGGCGCACACGTTCGCGCTGTACCTGCTGGTCGGCCTGGAAGGCCTCGGCGGCGGGCCGAACGGCCGCGCCACCCGCGAGGAGATGGCACCCGCCCACTACCTCGCCGCCTCGTACTACGAGCGCTGGCTGTGGAGCGCGGAGCGGCGGCTGGAGCGCGGCGGCACGATCCAGCCCGGCGAGGTCGAGCGCATGATGCGGCGGCTGGCCGCCGGCGAGCCGGCGCCGCGGCGCGACGACCCCGCGCAGGCGCGCCGCGCCCTGGAGGCGCTCGGCCGCCCGCAGCCGATGCCGGCCCCGGCGGGTCAGGCCCGCTTCGCGCCCGGTGACCGGGTTCGCGTGCGCCGGATGCGCCACCAGCGGCACACCCGCTGTCCCCGCTATGTGCGCGGCGCGGTCGGCGTCATCGAGCGCCTCCAGGGCGGCGACCTGCTCCCCGAGCTGTCAGCCTACGGCGAGGACGGCTCGCCGGAGCCGGTGTACGCGGTGCGGTTCAGCTCCGAGACCCTCTTCGGGCAGGACGGGCGGCCACCCTGGACCGTCGTGGTCGACCTGTGGGAGAGCTACCTGGAAGGCTGGAGGGACGATGAGCGCTGAGGAGCACGACCGCGGCGCGCACCACCCGCTGCCGTCCTCGGAGGTGGAGCTGCGCGCCTGGGCCCTCGAGGCCCTGCTGGTGGAGAAGGGCCTGGTCTCCAGCGACGCCATCGACGCGGTGATCGAGCGCTACGAGCGCGACGTCGGCCCGCGGAACGGCGCCAAGGTGATCGCGCGCGCCTGGGCGGACCGGGCCTTCCGCGAGCGCCTGCTGGAGGACGGCACCAAGGGGATCGCCGAGCTCGGCTTCGGCGGCGCCGAGGCCGACAACCTGGTGGTCCTCGCCAACACGCCAGAGGTCCACAACGCCGTGGTGTGCACGCTGTGCTCCTGCTACCCGTGGCCGGTGCTCGGCCTGCCGCCGACCTGGTACAAGAGCCTGCCGTACCGGGCGCGCATGGTGGCGGAGCCGCGCCAGGTGCTGCGCGAGTTCGGCCTGGAGCTGCCCGACGATGTCGAGGTCCGCGTCTGGGACTCAAGCGCCGAGGTGCGCTACATGGTGCTGCCGATGCGGCCGGCGGGCACCGACGGGTGGGACGAGGAACGGCTGGCGGGGATCGTGACGCGCGACTGCATGATCGGCACGGCCGTGCCAACGGCAACGTGAGCGAGGCCTCCGGCCTGCGGGCGATCGACGCCGCTCTCTCCGGGCACGCGCCGCTGCCGCGCGACAACGGCGAGTTGGTGTTCGAGGAGCCGTGGCAGGGGCGCGCGCTCGGCATGGGCGTGGTCGCGCTCGAGCGCGCCGGCGCCTCCTGGCCGGAGTTCCGCCGCCACCTGGTCGCGGCGATCGAGCGCCGGGCACCAAGGTCCGGCGAGTCCGCCGCCACCGCCTACCACGCCGCCTGGCTGGATGCGCTGGAGTCCCTGCTCAGCGAGCGCGGCTTCGCCGAGGGGCCTGGCGGTGGTCGACCGGAGCTGGACCGAGCGGATCGCCGGTAGGTTTGCGGCGCTTGTCGGGGACTCGATGGGCCCGCGGCGGCACCAGGCGCGGCAACTTGCCCACCCGCGCGGCAAGGTCCCGACCCACGCGGCAACGTCACGCCCACCCTGCCACGACGAGGTGGCGTCCTATGCTTGGCGGAGACCTTCGATCGCGCGGGCCAGCGCGGCGGGCACGTCGGGGACCAGCAGGTGGCGGCCGGCCGCGACCACCCGCCGGCCGCCGACGACCAGGTCGGTCACGTCGGCGGCCGCGGCGGCGAACACCACGGCGGCGAGCAGGTCGTCGCGGCCGGCGCCGGCCAGGCGCGGCGAGTCCAGCCGCATCGCCACCAGGTCGGCGAGCCGACCCGGCTCGACCGCACCCGCGTCCCACCCCAGCGAGCGCATGCCGCCGCGGGTGGCGGCGGCCAGCAGGTCGACCGGGCGGTGCTGGCCACGCCGGCCGCTGGCCAGGCGCTCGTCCAGCTCGACAGCGCGGGCCTCCTCGAGCAGGTCGACCACGGCGTGGCTGTCGCTGCCGAGCGCGAGCGGGCAGCCGGCGGCGGCGAGGCGGCGGGCCGGCCCGATGCCGTCGGCGAGGTCGCGCTCGGTGGTCGGGCACAGGCACACGGCGGTGCCGCCGCCGCCGAGCAGGGCGAAGTCCTGACCCGCCAGATGGGTGGCGTGCACCGCCGTGGTCCGCGCACCGAGCACGCCGGCGTCGGCGCAGAGCTGGGTGGGCGTGCGGCCGGTCACCGCCAGGCAGGCCTGGTTCTCCCGCCGCTGCTCCGAGAGGTGCAGGTGCAGCGGGGCGCCGCGCTCGGCGGCCCAGGCCGCCACTGCCGCCATCGCCGGCGGGGGCACCGCTCGCACCGAGTGGATGGCGGCGCCCAGGCGGGCGGCGGGATGGCCGGTGATCCCGCCGCGCAGCGCCTCGACCCGGTCGGCCCAGGCGTCGGCGGAGCCGTCGCCGAAGCGCTGCTGCACGCCCTCCAGCGGCCTGGCGTCGACGTCGCCCTGCAGGTAGCAGGTGTCGAGCAGGGTGATTCGCACGCCGGCGTCCGCCGCCGCCGCCAGCACGGCGTGGCCGACCGCGTTGGGGTCGCCGTAGCGGCCCCCGCCCGGTGGGTGGTGCAGGTAGTGGAACTCCCCCACCGCCGCCACGCCGGCCAGCGCCATCTCCGCGAACACGGCGCGGGCGAGGTCGTGGTAGCTGTCCGGCTCCAGCAGCGCCGCCAGCTGGTACATCCGCTGGCGCCAGGACCAGAAGTCGCCGCCCGCCGCCTGGGTGCGCCCGCGGAGGGCGCGGTGGAAGGCGTGGGAGTGGGCGTTGGCGAGGGCCGGCAGCACCAGCCCGGGGAGCCGCACCGCCGCACGGGGGGGCACCGGGACGCCAGTCTCGACCGAGGCGACCCGCTCCCCCTCGGTCACGATGACCACGTCCCGGTCGACGTGCTCGCGGTCGCCGCCGAGCCAGGCCAGCTCGGCGTACCAGGTCAGCTCCTCCGCGGCCGCGGCGTGCGGGGCTCGCTCCATGTGGGCACAGCCTCCGGGCTGGCGCCCCGGGCGTCAAGGAAGCCGTTTGCGCGGCGCGGCGGCGGCATGCTCCTATCGGGGAGGGGGACGTGACACGGCGAGGGGAAGCGGTCGGTGGGCCAGGTGGACGGAGCGGGGCAGGTGTGCCTGGAGCTGGAGCGAGTCCGGGTGTGGGTGCCCGGGGGAGCGGAGCTGCTGCGCGAGGTCACCTGGCGCGTGCGCTCCGGCGAGCACTGGGCGCTGCTGGGGCCCAACGGCGCCGGCAAGTCCACATTGCTGTCGCTGGCCGGCGCCAGGCGCCACCCGAGCGCCGGCACCGTGCGCGTGCTCGGCGAGCGGCTCGGCAAGGTGGACGTGCGCGAGCTGCGCCGCCTGATCGGCGTGGTGGACCCGGCGCTGCGCATGCCGGACGAGCTGACCGCCGAGACGGTGGTGCTGACCGGCGCCAGCGGCAGCGTCCAGCCGCTGTGGAGCCGCTACGGCGCCGCCGAGCGGGCCCGCGCCCGCGAGCTCCTGGAGCTGGTCGGCTGCGCCCACCTGGCCGAGCGCCACGTCGGCACCTGCTCGCAGGGCGAGCGCGGCCGCATCCGCATCGCCAGGGCGCTGCTGGCGTCTCCGCGCCTGCTGCTGCTCGACGAGCCCGCCAGCGGCCTCGACCTGGCGGCGCGCGAGCTGCTGCTGGCGGCGCTCAGCGACCTGGCCGTGTTCGAGCCGGCGCTGGCCACGGTGGTGGTCTCGCACCATCTGGAGGACCTGCCGCCCCGCACCAGCCACGCGCTGCTGCTCGCCAGGGGCGAGGCGGTCGCCAGCGGACCCGTCGAGGACGCGCTCACCGGCGAGACGGTGTCAGCCTGCTTCGGCCTGCCCGTTCGCCTGCGGAGGGGTGCGGCGGGCCGCTGGATGGCCGTCGGCTCCGCACGCGAGGAGGCGGCGGCCCGGTGACGGCACGGTGTTCCTCGAGACCAGGACGCTGGCCGAGGAGTGGACCTTTCGGTTTCTCGGCGCCGCGGTCGCCCACGCCCGCGCCGAGCGGGACGCCGCCCAGCTCAGCGGCGACCCCGGCTAGCGCTCAGGGGCGGAAGACCTTGCTGCCGCCGGCGCCGACCCGCTCGATCGCCGGCGGGCCCTCCGCGCTGGCGGGGCTGCGTGCCAGCACCGTGGTCGGCCGGATGACCAGCATCACCCGAACGTCGGCGTCGGGCATCGGCGAGTCCGGGTCGACGCCGTAGCGCCGCCGCAGGTCCCGGTAGAAGCGCCCGCCGGTGTCGTCCTCGACGCCCTCGACGACGCCGCGCACCTCAAGGTAGCGCTGCGCGTCCTCGGGATCGGTGATCGACAGGGCGACCCGCGGCTCGTTCCGCAGGTTGCGGAACTTCTGCCTGGTGCGCGTGTGGGTCAGGCGGATGCGTTCGCCGTCCCAGACGAACCACATCGGGTTGCTCTGTGGCCCGCCGTCGGTCCGCTGCGTGGCCAAGTGCGCGATCAGCGGCCGTTCGAGCAGGTCGCGATGGCTCGCTGGGACCTGCGGGATAGGCTGTTCCATCGGCTCACCTCGACATGTGGCTGGGCTGCGCGTCGGGGCGAGCCTATGCCAGTGGCCGCCGCGCCGCATGCAGCCACATGTCCCGGATACTTCCGCAATCGCACTATTGCCCATTGTCGCTCGATGTGCTACGGCGGTACCCCTATGGGTCTCACGTCCCGGGAGGTGCTGTATGGACAGCGTCAGGTCCCAACCGCCTGACACGGTTGGCTATCAGCTCGGGAGCCGCACTCCGCTGGCGATCGCGGATCTGCCGACCCCCGAGGAGGTCTTCAATGTCCCCAAGGTCGGCAGGAAGGAGCTGGTCACGCTCGTCCTCGGTCCCAGCCTGATCGCCCTCGGTGTCTCGATCGGCAGCGGCGAGTGGCTGCTCGGGCCGTTGAACGTCGGCACGCTCGGCTTCGTCGGCATCGGCTGGATCATCACCATCTCGGCGCTGCTGCAGACCTTCTACAACATCGAGTTCTCCCGCTACGTGATGGCGACCGGCGAGGTCCCCATCGTGGGCTTCGGCCGGGTCCCGCCCGGCAGCGCCCTTTGGGTCCCCTTCTCGCTGGTGGCGATCTTCTTCGCCTTCATCTGGGGCGGCTGGGCGAAGGCCGCCGCTCAGGCCCTGTTCGCGTTGCTCAACGGGAAGGCGCCGACAGCGGGTAACGACGGCACGGTGGAGCTGCTGGCCATCCTGCTGCTGATCGTGGTGCTCATCATCACCCTGGTCTCGCGCAAGATCTCCCGCGGTCTGCAGATCGTGAATCTGGGCAGCATTCTGATCCAGATCGCCATCCTGCTGGTGATCGACCTCTGGCTGGTGCCGTTCAGCGTCTGGTGGGACGCGCTGCGCGGGCTGGTGACCCCGGCACTGCCGCCCGAGGGCAGCGACGCCACCCTGATCGGCGGGCTGGCCGGGTTCACCGCGCTGGCCTCCGGGCTCAACTGGTACGTCATGAACCACTACCGGGACCAGGGCTACGGCATGGGCTACCGGGTCGGCTTCATCTCAGGGCTGCGCGGCGAGCAGCGGGAGGTTGCGCCGGTCGGCACCACCTTCCCCGACGACGAGCGCAACGCGGCGGTGTGGAAGCGCTGGATGGGCTACCTCAGGCTGGACATGTGGGTGGTGTTTTTCATCGGCGCCATGCTCGGCATGTTCCTGCCGATCATCCTCATGCGGCAGCTCGTGCTCACCTCCGGCCAGAAGCCCACGCAGGGCAACATCGCCACGTTCATGCCCAACATCCTCGGCCAGCAGGAGGGCCGCTGGCTGTTCTACGTGGCGCTGCTCGTCGGCTTCCTGATCCTGTTCGACACCCAGATCGGCATCTTCGAGGCGCTGGTCCGCAACACCACCGACGCGACCAACATGAGCGCGCGGTTCCGGCAGTCCCTCGGCGGTGACCCCCGGCGCTTCTACTACCCCTTCATGATCGTGCTGACCATTGCCATCGGCGTGGTGCTGCACTTCTTCCAGCCGACCAAGCTGATCCTCTACTCGGCGAACATCTCGAACGCCGGCGCCCTGGTCTTCCCCTTCATGCTGATGTACATGAACTCGCGACTACCGCGGGTGGCCAGACCACCCTGGTGGGTGTACGTGATCCTGGTGGCGAACTTCCTGTTCTTCGGGTTCTTCTTTATCAACTTCATCTTCGACCAAGTCACCGGCGACGCGCTGGTGCAGTTCTGACGCTCGTCGTGTGGGGCCCGGCCCAGGCCTGGGCCGGGCCCCACAATATTCAGCACGCTATTGACGCGCCGCAATCGATTGCACTATAACGACGCCACGTCAGCGCCGGAGCCGCTCCGGCAGCGTGTCGTGCATCCGTCTGCGGACGAAGGGACCGCTATGCGCTACGACGTCCGGCGTGGCATACGGGCTCCGCTGCTTCTCCTTGCCGCGCTCTCCCTGTTCGCCGCCGCCTGCCAGAGCGAGAGCGACAACTCCTCCTCGCAAGCCGGGAGCGGCCCCGAGACTCCAAACATCACCATCGGCGTCCTGCCGATCGTGGACGTCGCCCCGGTCTACCTGGCCGAGAAAGAGGGCTTCTTCAAGCAGGAGGGCCTGACGGTCAAGTTCCAGCAGGCACAGGGTGGCGCCGCCCTCATCCCGGCCATGGTCGGCGGCAACATCCAGATCGCCTTCTCCAACTACGTGTCGCTGTTCCTGGCCAAGAACAGAGGCATCGACCTCAACGTGATCGCCGAGGGCGTCCGCGCCAAGCCGGGCTTCAGCGGCGTGTTCGCGATGCCGAGCTCGCCGATCAAGGCAGCGGCCGACCTGGCGGGCAAGAAGGTCGCGGTCAACACCCTGAACAACGTGGGCGACGTGGCGATCAGCGCGGTGCTCTCGGCGCAGGGCGTCGACCCCAAGACCCTGAAGTTCGTCGAGATCCCCCTGCCGGACATGGGACCGACCATGCAGCGGGGCGAGATCGACGCGGCCTGGGTGGTCGAGCCGTTCACCACGTCGCTGAAGAGCACCCTGAAGGCGCGCTCGATCATCGACCCGTTCTCGGGACCCACCGACAGCCTGGCGATCGCCGGCTACGCGGTCACCAAGCGCTTCGCCGACCAGAACCCCAGGACCATCGCGGCCTTCCTGCGCGCGCTCGCCAAGGCCACGGACGCCGCCAACGCCGATCCCTCCAAGGTGGCCGGGGTGGTGCCGACCTACACCGGCATCAAGGCGGACGCGGCGGCCAAGTTCACCCTGCCGACCTACACGGCGACGCCCGACGCCAGGGCGCTGCAGCGGGTGGCGGACCTGATGAAGCAGTTCGGCAAGCTGGACAAGCCCCTGGACGTCACCACCTTCACCCGCAGCGGGTGAGCCGTGGTCTCGGTGGCCGCACGCACCGCGCGAGCCGCGCGGTCAACGCGCGCCCCGAAGCTGGCCCGAGGGCTGGTGGGCGCCGTCGCGTGCTTCGCCCTGGCCGAGGCCTTCACCCGGCTGGAGCTGGTCGATCCCCGCTACCTCCCGCGGGCGTCGACCGTTCTGGTCCGGATGGTGGCGCTGCTCGGCCGGGCCGATTTCCTGACCGCGATGGCGGCCACGCTCACAGCGTGGGCGGTCGGCCTGACCGTCGCGATCGCGGTGGCGGTGCCCACCGGCGTCCTGCTCGGCTCCTTCCGGCGCCCGTACCAGGCCACCAGAGCCCTGGTCGAGTTCCTGCGGCCGATCCCGTCGGTCGCCCTGATCCCGCTGGCGATCCTGCTGTTCGGCGTGGGCCTGCAGCTCACCTCGTCGCTGGTCGTGTACGCCTGCGTCTGGCCGCTGCTGTTCAACACCATCTACGGCGTGCATGACGTCGACCCGCTGGCCAAGGACACCGCTCGCGCCTTCGGCTTCGGCCGGCTGGCGGTCCTGGCGCGGGTGAGCCTGCCGGCCGCGACGCCCTTCATCGCCACCGGCATCCGCATCGCCGCGGCGGTCGCGCTGATCCTGGCGATCAGCACCGAGCTGGTGGCGGGCGGCGGCGGCATCGGCAGCTTCATCCTCAAGGAGAGCTCCGGTGGCGAGAACGCCGACGTGGTCTACGCGGCCACCGCCATGACCGGCGTGCTCGGCCTGGTCATCAACTGGAGCGTGCTCGGAGTGGAGCGCAAGGTCCTCGCCTGGCAGCCGCACGGGCAGGAGGCGTCGTGAGCACGGCGACCGACCGCCCCCCGGAGACCGGCGCCGCCGCGGGGTGGGGTGGGCCGGCGGGCCGGCGGCGCCGCTGGCTGCCGGCGCACCCCGCCAGCCTCCTGTCACGCTGGCTGGTGCTGCTGGCGGTGGCGGTCGTCTGGCAGCTCGTCGCGCAGCGGCGGCAGTCCGTGTTCTTCCCGCCAATGACCGAGATCCTGGGGGAGGCGCGCCGGAGCTGGCTGTCGGGCCCCGCCTCGTCGGCCTTCCTGTCCCCCGCCGTCGCCGATGACGTGCTGCCGAGCCTGGCGCGCCTGCTCGCGGGCTGGCTGCTGGCCGTGGTCGGCGGTGTGCTGCTGGGCACCGCGATCGGCCTGATCCGCAACCTCGCCGACTACCTCAACCCGGCCATCGAGTTCCTCCGCGCCATCCCGCCGCCCGCACTCATCCCGATCTTCCTGGTCATCTTCGGCCTGGGCTCGGACAGGGAGGTCGCCCTGATCGCCGTCGGCGTGGTCTGGCCGATCCTGCTCAACACCATCGACGGGGTGCGCTCGGTGGACCCGACGCTGATCGACACCGGCCGGGCCTTCCGCACCGGCCGGCTGCGGCGCCTGACGCTCATCGTGCTGCCGTCGGCGCTGCCGCGCATCTTCGCGGGACTCAGGATCAGCCTGTCGCTGGCGCTGATCCTCATGGTGATCTCCGAGCTGGTGGCGGCCACCAACGGCATCGGCCGCACGATCCTGGACGCCGAGCGCAACTTCGCCTTCACCAAGATGTGGGCTGTCATCCTGCTGCTCGGCGTGCTCGGCTACGTCCTCAACGCGCTGCTGCTGTGGGCCGAGCGGCACCTGCTCGCCTGGCACCGGGGCCCCCGCGCCGCCGCGGGGGAGGGGCCGTGACCTCCGACGCGACCGCGCCCACCGGCGAGCCCATGGCGCCGGAGCCCCCGCTGCTGGAGGTGCGCGACCTCGGTCACCACTACCGCTCGGCGGGCGGGGGCCACGCGCAGGGACAGGCGCCCGCGGTGCTCGACGGGCTCAGCTTCTCGGTGCGCTCCGCGGAGCTGACCTGCATCGTCGGCCCGTCGGGCTGCGGCAAGACCACCCTGCTGCGCTGCGTGGGCGGCCTGATCAGGCCCTCGGCCGGCGCGGTGACGCTGGCCGGCGAGCCGGTCAACGGCGTGCCGGACGACATCGCTGTGGTGTTCCAGGACTACAGCCGCTCGCTGCTGCCGTGGCTGCGGGTCGCCGGCAATGTCGACTTCCCGCTGTCGCGGCGCGGCCTGCGCCGGGACGAGCGGCGCCGCCGGGTGCGCGAGAGCCTGGCCGCCGTCGGCCTCGAGGAGATCGCCGACCGCTACCCATGGCAGCTCTCCGGCGGCATGCAGCAGCGCGTGGCCATCGCCAGGGCCCTCGCCTACCGCCCGCGCCTGCTGCTGATGGACGAGCCGTTCGCCTCGGTCGACGCCCAGACCAGGGCCGACCTGGAGGACCTGGTGCTCGAGGTGCGCGACCGCTTCAAGATGACGGTGCTGTTCGTCACCCACGACATCGACGAGAGTGTCTACCTGGGCGACCGGGTGCTGGTGCTGTCGCGCTCGCCGGGCAGGCTGGTGGCGGAGATCCGGGTCGACCTGCCGCACCCTCGCGACCAGATCGCCACCAAGGAGATGGACCGGTTCGTGCGGCTGCGCGCCGAGGTGGGCAGGCTGATCCGCTCGCGCCGGGCCGTCGGCGGCCTGGTGTAGGATCTTGCCCCGATGCTCCAAGCGCTCGCCCTCACCCTCGCCCTGCTCGCCGGTGTCCTCGCCGGCCAGTCGGTCACCTTCGCGGTGCAGCGCTGGATGAGGCGCCGCCGGGTCTGACCGGTACGAGCCGCCACTGCACGAGCAGGTCCGACGAGGGAGATGCGATGGTGTCTGCACCGATCGACGACCGTTTCCTTGCGTTGCCGAATCACGAGCTGGCCGATGCCGCGCTGGCGCGGGCCAGCCAGCTCAGCGCCCAGCACGCCGACTTCCGCCTCGAGCTGCTGCGGGACCAGGAGCTGCGCCTGCACGACGGGCGCCTGGAGGCCTCCGGCGAGGGCGAGACCAGCGGCTTCGCCGTGCGCGTCGTGGTGGACGGCAGCTGGGGCTTCGCCGCCGGGGTCGAGCTGACCACCGACGAGGCCGCCCGGGTGGCCGCGCAGGCGGTCGATGTCGCCCGCACCAGCCGGGCGATCAACAGCGAGCCGGTCGAGCTGGCCGACGAGGACGTGTACCACAACGCCAGCTGGGTCTCCTCCTATGAGGTGAACCCCTTCGACGTGCCCAACGCCGACAAGCAGGAGCTGCTGCGCGACTGGAGCGCGCGGCTGCTGGCCGCGGACGGCGTCAGCCACGTCGACGCGCTGCTCCAGACCGTCCAGGAGAACAAGTTCTACGCCGACCTGGGCGGCACCACCACGGTGCAGCAGCGGGTCCGGGTGGCGCCGGAAGTGACCGCGGTGTGGGTCGACCCGGAGGGCGGCCGCTTCGACACCATGCGGACGCTCGCGCCCCCGGTCGGCCGCGGCTACGAGTACCTGGACGGCACCGGCTGGGACTGGGACCGCGAGCTGGACGAGCTGCCCTCGCTGCTGCTCGAGAAGGCGAAGGCCCCGTCGGTCGAGGCGGGCGCCTACGACCTCGTGGTCGACCCCTCCAACCTGTGGCTCACCATCCACGAGTCGATCGGCCACGCGACCGAGCTGGACCGCGCCCTCGGCTACGAGGCCAATTACGCCGGGACCTCGTTCGCCTCCTTCGACAAGCTCGGCTCGCTGCGCTACGGCTCGCCGGTGATGCAGGTGACCGGCGACCGCACCGCCGAGCACGGCCTGGCGACCATCGGCTATGACGACGAGGGCGTCGCCACGCAGCGCTGGGACCTGGTGCGCGACGGCGTCCTGGTCGGCTACCAGCTCGACCGGCGCATGGCCCGGCTCAAGGGCCTCGGCCGCTCCAACGGCTGCGCCTACGCGGACGCGCCATACCATTTCCCGATCCAGCGCATGGCCAACGTCTCGTTGCGGCCGGCCCCCGACGGGCCGACGATCGAGGAGCTGATCGGCGGGGTCGAGCGCGGCATCTACGTGCTGGGCGACAAGTCCTGGTCGATCGACATGCAGCGTTACAACTTCCAGTTCACCGGCCAGCGTTTCTACCGGATCCAGAACGGCCGGCTCGCCGGCATGCTGCGCGACGTCGCCTACCAGGCGACCACCACGGATTTCTGGGGCAGCATGGAGGCGGTCGGCGGACCGCGGACCTACGTGCTCGGCGGCACCTTCACCTGCGGCAAGGGGCAGCCCGGCCAGGGCGCGCCGGTCAGCCACGGCTGCCCGGCCGCGCTGTTCCGGGGCGTCCGGATCCTCAACACCGTGAAGGAGGCTGGCCGGTGACCATCCCTCAGGAGCTCGTCGAGCGAGCCCTCGACCATTCAAGGACCGACGGCTGCGCGGTGCTGGCGCAGGAGTCCAGCACGGCCAACCTGCGCTGGGCCAACAACACGCTGACCACCAACGGGGTGGCGCGCACGCGCGAGCTGACCGTCATCGCGGTGGTCAACGGCTCCGAGGGCACCTCCGCCGGCGTGATCAGCCGCAGCGGCGTCACCCTCGACGGCGTCGAGGACACCGTCCGTGCCGCCGAGGACGCCGCCAGGTCCCTGCCGCCCACCGAGGACGCCGCGCCGCTGCTCGCCGGCGACCGCTCCGCGGCGTGGGAGGAGCCGCCCGAGGACACCTCGATCGGCGTGTTCGCCTCGCTGGCACCCGCGCTCGGCGAGCTGTTCGATGCCGCGGCGGCACGCAAGCGGATCCTCTACGGCTTCGCCGAGCACGACGTCACCACCACCTACCTCGGCACCTCCACCGGCATGCGGCTGCGCCACAGCCAGCCCACCGGCAAGATGGAGCTGACCGGGCGCTCTCCCGACGGGGCCCGCTCAGCCTGGGTGGGCAGCTCGACCCGCGACTTCACCGACGTGGACGCCCACGCGATGGAGGCCGCCGTGGCGCAGCGGCTGGAGTGGTCCAAGCGCCGTATCGAGCTGCCCGCCGGCCGCTACGAGACGATCCTGCCGCCCTCGGCCGTTGGCGACCTCATGACCTACCTGTACTGGAGCTCCGTGGCGCTGGACGCGCACGAGGGCCGCACCGTGTTCAGCCGTCCGGGTGGCGGCACCCGCATCGGCGAGCGGCTCACCGACGTTCGCGTCAACCTGCGCAGCGACCCGGCGCTGCCTGGGCTCGAGTGCGCGCCCTTCCTGGCGACGGGGATCTCCAGCCGCCACGCCTCGATCTTCGACAACGGCTTCCAGCTCGGCCCGACCGACTGGCTGCGCGACGGTGCGCTCACCGCGCTGGTGCAGACGCGCCACTCCGCCCGCGTGACGGGCCTGGAGACCACGCCCTTCGTGGACAACCTCGTCCTGGAGGGGGCGGACGGCGGCCGCGGGCTCGACGACGTGGTCGCCGCCACCCGGCGCGGGCTGCTGCTCACCTGCCTGTGGTACATCCGCGAGGTCGACCCGCAGACGCTGCTGCTGACCGGCCTCACCCGTGACGGCGTGTTCATGGTCGAGGACGGCGAGGTCGTCGGGGCGGTCAACAACTTCCGCTTCAACGAGAGCCCGGTCGACCTGCTCGCCCGCCTGAGCGAGATCGGCGCCGCCGTGCCGACGCTGCCGCGGGAGTTCGGCGACTACTTCACCCGCTGCGCCATGCCGTCGATCCGCGTCGGCGATTTCAACATGAGCTCGGTCAGCCCCGCCTCGTGACGATCACGCCCCCGCGGATTGCCCCGCCGCGTGACCCGCGCCGCCGCGCCTGGGCCCGCGCGCGCCACCAGGCCCGCCAGCGAGCAAGCGCTCCTGGCCGGTTCAGCTCCCGCAGGAGCTGCTCCCTCCGCTGCGAGACCCGCAGGCGATCCTCCTGGATCGCGCTTCAGGCCCGCGAGCCGACAGAGCTCGGCTGGATGACCATGCCACCACGGTAGCGTGCCCAAGGGGCTACGTGCGCATCCTGGCCCTGCCGCTGAGGAAGTAGACCAGCAGCGCGGCGAGCGCCACCTCGAGGATGATGGTGATCAGCCAGCCCGCGCCGATGGCCCCGGCGATCAGGCCGCCGATCAGCGCGCCGACGATGCCGACGCCGATCGCGGCGTCATCGGAGCCCGTCGACCGTGGCGACGGTCAGCTCGTCCAGACCCGCCAGCGTCAGGCTCGCGGCGGCCTCCGCGTCGGCGGCGAGCGGGTAGCGCTCTCCCGGCACCGCGACGACGCGCATGCCGGCGGCCGCCGCCGACCGCACCCCGTTGCTGGAATCCTCCACCGCCACGCAGGCGGCGGGCGCCTGGCCAAGGCGCGCCGCGGCCTCGAGGTAGACGTCCGGCGCGGGCTTGCCGCGGCCGACCTCCTCGGTGGAGACCCGCACCTGGAACTGCCCCTCGAGCCCGGCCAGGCCGAGAACCAGGTCGATCAGCCGCGGCGGCGAGGAGCTGGCGAGCCCGAGCGGCCAGCGGGTGGCCAGGCGCCGCACCGCCGCCACGGCGCCGGGCAGCAACGGCGGCCGCTCGCCATAGTCCTCCCCCATCAGATCGATCACATCGGCCGCGACCGCCTCCGGCGACCGCTCCACGCCCAGCTCGCCTGAGAGGTAGGCGGCCCACTCCGGCGTGCTCATGCCCATCAGGCGGTCCTGGCTGTCGGGCTGCCAGCGACCGTGGTGCCTGGCGACGTAGTCGCGCCGCACCCGCTCCCAGACCGGCTCGGAGTCGATCAGCACGCCGTCCAGGTCGAAGATCACCGCCGACGGCGGCCGGCGGGAACGCGCAGTGTCCATGGGCGCACCTTGACAGCCGCGGACGCGGACCGCCAATCATGAGGCCTGGGCGAAGGCCGGGGACCGGAGAGGCCGGGGAGGTCCATGCGTTTCAGAGCCAGCGGGAACGGCGGCGAGCGGCGCTGCCGGCTGTTCTACGCCAGCGACATCCACGGCTCGGACCGCTGCTTCCGCAAGTGGGTCAACGCGGCCCGCGTCTACAAGGTGGACGCGCTGGTCTTCGGCGGCGACATCGCGGGCAAGATCGTCGTGCCGATCGTCCGCTTCTCCAGGGACCGCTACGTGCTGGAGCTGTACGGGCGCACGCTGGAGCTGGCCCCCGGGGAGGAGCTGGAGGCGGTCCGCTCGCGGATCCGCGCCTCGGGCCGCTACGACGTCGTGCTCAGCCCGGACGAGAAGCGCGCCTTCGACCAGCGCCCCGACCTGGTCGCCGGCGAGCTGTTCCCGGCGGCCATGCGGCAGAGCCTCGGCTCCTGGCTGGAGCTGGCCGAGGAGCGCCTGGAGCAGGTGGGGATCCCGGCCTTCGTGATGCTCGGCAACGACGACCACCCCGAGCTTGCCGGCCTGCTCGACGGCACGTGGCTGCGCTACGTCGAGGAGCGGGTGGTGGAGCTGCCCGGCGGCTTCGAGATGCTGTCGCTCGGCTACTCCAACCGCACGCCCTGGCACAGCCCGCGGGAGCTGGAGGACGGCGAGCTGGGCGCCAGGGTGGAGGCGCTGGCGAGCCAGCTCAAGGAGCCTCAGCACGCAGTGTTCAACCTGCACTGCCCGCCCCACGACACCCACCTGGACCAGGCGGCCCTGCTCGACGACCAGTTCCGGCCCCGGACAGCGGGCGGCCAGGTGGTCACCGGCCCGGTGGGCAGCGCCGCCGTGCGCCGGCTGATCGAGCGCTACCAGCCGGCGCTGGGGCTGCACGGCCACATCCACGAGTCGCCGGGCGTGCAGCGGCTCGGCCGCTCGCTGGTGCTCAACGCCGGCAGCGAGTACGGCGATGGCGTGCTGCGCGGCGCCCTGGTCACGCTCGACCGCGCCAAGGGCGTCCGCTCCTGGCAGCTCGTCCAGGGGTAGCGCGCCGCCGCTCAGAGGCGGCCGGGGCGGCGCCGGTTGCGGCGGGTCGAGGCGCGCGCGATCAACTCGGTCGGGAGAAGGCGGTTCTCAGGCACCTGTGACCGCTCCACGATGGCGACCAGCGACTCGATCGCGGCCGCGCCGACCACGTGGAGCCGTAGCCGCATGCTGGTGAGCTGCGGGTCCGAGTGACGAGCCAGCGCGGTGTCGTCCACGCTCGCCACGCCAAGGTCGCGCGGGACCCGCAGTCGCAGCTCATGGGCGGCCCGGAGCGCCCCGACCGCCAGACGGTCCGTCGGGGCGAGAATGGCGTCGGGCGGCTGCGTCCCGCTGAGCAGACGCAGCGCGTGCACAAACCCCTGCTGCTCAGTGGCGTCGTCGGTGCGCACCATCGACACCTCGCCGCCGCGCGCCCTCACCTCTTTCTCGAAGCTCTCCTCGATGTCCTGGTTATAGGAGAACTGGCCGCTCTGCGAGATCAGCGCGGGCCGCTCGTAGCCCTGCTCCTCCAGGTGCGCCATGAGCTGCACGATGCTGCGGCGGTGGTCGCTGTCCACCCAGGGCAGGTCGTCGGGCCCGAGGTAGCGGCCGACGGTCACCAGCGGTATCTGGCGCTGCAGGAGCATCGGGATGAGATGGCTCTCCGGGGTAGGGTTCGCCACGATCACGCCGTCCAAGCGCCGCTCCGTGAGCGCCAGCTTCAGCGGGAACCTGGCCTCCAGCGACGCGGGGATCAGCAGGAAGCCATAGCCCGCCTCCGCCGCGGCCGCCGAGAGGCCCTCGAGCAGCTCCAGGAAGAACGGGTCGAGCACGAAGGACTCGCGCTCGAACGGGAAATGCAGCCCGATCGTCATGGTCCGGCCGGTCGCCAGCCCTCGCGCCGCGCGGTGCGGCCAGTAGCGCAGGCGCTCGGCGACGGCGAGCACGCGGCGCCGCGTGTCCGGCGACACCGGCCGCTTGCCGGAGAACACGTGCGAGACGGTGGTGATCGATACGCCCGCCTCGCGCGCCACCTGCTCGATGCTTGCCATGTTTTGACCCCCTGATGTCCCGCTAATCCTAATGTGGTCGGTGTGTACCTGCAGCCCTCTTCGCTACTGATGAGGGTGGGTACGCCGGTCACGGGCGGTTTATCGGGGGGAAAGCGCGCTTTATGGATATGTCGATATATCTAGCGCGGACGGCGATCGGGACAGCTAAAGTCAGCGGTGACGGTCTGCTGTGTCGCGGCGGGATGGTGCGGATGGCTGGGACGATGGACGATCTGGTGGCCGACAGGAACCTGGCGCTGCTGCGGGAGGGGCGCCGCCTGGTCGAGCTGGGCGAGCGCGCCGGCCTGACCGTGCGCCTGCTTGGCGGGGTGGCCTTCCTGGCCCACTGCCCGGCCCTGCTCGACCGCGGCGGCATCCGCGCGATCGCCGACGTCGACGTGGTGGTGGGCGACGGCCAGGGCCGCGCGCTCGGACGGCTGCTCGACGACGACGCCGGCTACCGGCCGGAGGCACGCTTCAACGCGCTGCACGGGGACCGCAGGATGCTGTTCCACGGGCCGCTCGGGCAGCTCGACGTGCTGGTGGGCACCTTCGAGATGTGCCACACCATCCGGCTCGCCCCCAGGCTCGCCCTGGACCAGCCCACCGTCACGGTCAGCGACCTGCTGCTCACCAAGCTGCAGATCGTCGAGCTGAACGAGAAGGACGCCCACGACGCGCTGGCGCTGCTCGGCGAGCACGAGCTGGGCCGCGCCGAGGGCGACGCCGTCAACCTGGACTACCTCGACGAGCTGGTCGCCGCCGACTGGGGGCTGTGGCGAACGGTGACGGGCACCCTGGCCAGGCTGCGCAAGACGACCGAGGATGGCGCCGTCCACACCAGGATCGACGCCATCTCCGCCTCGCTGCACGCCGTCCCCAAGACCCTGAGGTTCAAGCTGCGCGCGAGGATCGGCGAGCGGGTCCCCTGGTACGTGCTCCCCGACGAGGTGCGCTGATGAGCAGGCCGTCCACCTTCTCCATCGTGGCCGCCGACCCCGCCACCGGCGAGCTGGGCGTGGCGGTGCAGTCCAAGTTCCTCGCGGTGGGCGCCGCGGTCCCCTTCGCGCGTGGCGATGTCGGCGCGGTGGCGACCCAGGCCTTCGCCAACGTCACCTTCGGGCCGCGTGGCCTCGACCTGCTGGCCCGGGGCCTGGAGCCGGAGGCCGCGCTGGAGCGGCTGCTCGCCGACGACGAGCGGCGCGAGGACCGCCAGGTCGGCGTTGTCGACCTTGCCGGGCGAGCGGCCTCGCACACCGGGCGGGACTGCTTCGAGCACGCCGGCTCCGTGACCGGCCAGGGCTTCGCCTGCCAGGGCAACATCCTGGCCTCCGCTGAGGTGGTGCCCGCCATGGCGCGGGCCTTCGAGGGCTCCGGCTCCGCCGGGCTCGCCCTGCCCGAGCGTCTCGTGCGGGCGCTGCGCGCCGGCCAGGCGGCCGGCGGCGACCGGCGCGGCCAGGAGTCCGCCGCGCTGCTGGTTGCCAAGGCCGGCGGCGGCTACGGCGGCAATCACGACCGCTACGTCGATCTGCGGGTCGACCACCACGAGCAGCCCATCGAAGAGCTCGCCAGGCTGCTCGCGCTGCACCGCTTCTACTTCCAGCGCCCACGCGACGACGAGCTGGTCGCCGTCGACGCCGCGCTCGAGACGGAGATCGCCTCGATCCTCGAGCGGCTCGACAGACGCTCGCCGGGCCAGGACGTCTGGGACGCGCTCTACGACCACATGGGCTGGGAGAACCTGGAGGAGCGCTGGGCCGGCCGCGGGCGCATCGACCCCCGCGTGCTCGCGTACCTGCGCGGAGGGCCACCTGATGACGAGGCTTGACGATCACGTTGGGGTCGACGACTTCCTGCGCGGCGCGGACTTCATGTCGGCGTCGGGCGGCGGCGACCCGGCCCGGCAGCGCGAGCTGCTGCACGACGACCTCACCCGCGGTCTGGAGCTGAGCTGGTCGCCGATCGACGCCGACGCCGACGGGCTGCTCTGCACCGCCTGCTTCTCCGGCTCGATCGCCCCTGAGACCTTCGAGGACGCGCCGCAGAGCCACGCCCTGGCGCCCGGCGAGCGCATCGAGCGGCCCATCGTCGAGGCGGTCCACGACCTCGAAAACTACCTGGGCAAGCCCATCACCGGGCTGGTCTCGGTCGAGATCGGCGGCATCAACACCGGCGCGATCCTGGACGCCGCCGCCAACCTCGGCAAGAAGCTGGTCGACGGCGACTACGCCGGCCGCGCCATCCCCGAGCTGCACGCCTCCACCCCGCACATGTACGGGGTGGAGGTGCTGCCCTGGGCGCTGTGCGACGAGTTCGGCAACCACCTGCTGATCCACCGCGCCGCATCCGACGCGTTCGCCGAGCGCATCGGCAAATTCCTGGCGCAGGCCTCCTTCGGGCTCATCGGCTGCGCCCTGGTGCCGCTGCCCGCCCTCCAGGTCGCCGGGATCCTCGTCCCCGACACCCTCAGCGAGTGCCTCGAGCTCGGCCGCGTCATCCGCCTGGCGCGCGAGCGCGGCGCCGACCCGGTCCGCGCCGCCGCCGATGCGCTCGACGGCTGGGTGCTGTTCAAGGGCGCCATCGCCCGGCGCGAGTGGGCCAATACCGGCTACATGGAGGGGTTCCACGAGATCGAGGGCGAGGGAGCGTTCCGGGGACACACCCTCAGGCTGTGGTTCAAGAACGAGAACCACCTCACCTGGCTCGACGGCAAGCTCTACGTGTGCAGCCCGGACCTGGTCGAGGTGTGCCACGCGGAGACGGCGGAGCCGCTGGGCAACACCTACCTCGAAGTGGGCCAGCAGGTCGCGGTGGTGGGACGGCGGCGCCGCGCGGCCTTCGACTCGGAGGCGGGGCTGGCCGCGCTGGGGCCGCGCCACTTCGGCTGGGACCTCGACTTCACCCCGATCGAGGAGCTGGTCGCTTCACGCGGCTGAACGCCATGGAGGGGATCAGCGGCCTCCCCACGTGACCCCGCGCCGGTCGGGACGTTGCCGCCAGTCCGCCGCACCGCCTCGCCCCGGCGGCCCACCAGCCGCCGGCGGCACCCGCCCACACGCGACAACCCGCCCACCCGCGCGGCAAGGTCACGGCGTGCGGAACGCGAGGGGAAGGTTTGTCCGAGGCCCCGCGTAGGATCCCAACGGAGGAAGCCGACAGCACAGGAGGTCCACATGGCGAACGTGAAGGCGATCCCTGAGGGATATCCGCAGGTCATACCCTATCTGGCCGTCGACGGCGCTGATGCGGCCATCAAGTTCTACGGCGAGGTGCTCGGGACGACCGAGCGGATGCGCATGGCCGGGCCTGACGGCAAGGTCGGCCACTCCGAGCTGCAGCTCGGCGACTCGATGATCATGCTCGCGGACGAGTACCCGGAGATGGGCCTGCGCGGGCCGAAGTCCGTCGGCGGCACCCCGGTGACGATCAGCGTCTACGTCGAGGACGTCGACGCCGTCTTCGACCGGGCGGTCAAGGCGGGCGCCAAGGCCCTGCGCCCGGTCACCGATCAGTTCTACGGCGACCGGGCGGGTCAGTTCGAGGACCCGTTCGGGCACAGGTGGAGCGTCGCCTCCCACGTGGAGGACGTGCCGCCGGACGAGATGGCCAGGCGCGCCGCCGAGGTGGCCGGCGGCTGAGACCGCCGACGCCACGCGGCTCAGTCCGCCGACGCCGTGCGGGTGAGACCGCGTCGGCTCGGTTGGGCGGGTGCCGGCCGGGGGGCTACCTGGCGGTTCCCGCCCAGCCGTCGACCAGCTCGCCGAGGGTGTCGAGCGGCACCGGGCCGCTGGCCAGCACGGTGTCGTGGAACGCCCTGAGGTCGAAGCGACGGCCCAGCCGCTCGCGCGCCCGCTCACGCAGCTCGCGGAGGCGCAGCCGCCCGACCATGTAGGCGGTGGCCTGCCCGGGCCAGGCGATGTAGCGGTCGATCTCGTTGTCGACGTTGCTCTGCGACAGCGCGGTGTTGTCGCGCATGAAGGCGACCGCGCGGTCCCGGCTCCAGCCGAGGTGGTGCATGCCGGTGTCGACCACCAGGCGACAGGCGCGCCAGGCGTCGAAGGAGAGCATGCCGAAGCGCTCGAGGTCGCCGGAGTACAGGCTCAGCTCGTCGCAGAGGCGCTCGGTGTACAGCGCCCAGCCCTCGCAGTAGGCGGTCACGTAGGCGAAGCGGCGGAACTCGGGGATGCCGGCGAGCCGCTGCGCCAGCGCGAACTGCAGGTGGTGCCCTGGCACGCTCTCATGGAAGGTGAGCGCCTCGCACTCGAAGCGCGGGCGCGTGGTGGGCGCGTAGGTGTTGACGTTGTAGATGCCCGGGCGGGTGCCGTCGGCGGTGGCGGGCAGGTAGTAGCCGAGCACCGAGTCCTTGGCCTCGACCGGGTCGATCGCCTCCACCACGCAAGGGGCGATGTCATAGGAATTGAAGGCCTGCGGCCTGGCGATCTCGGCTCGCCGCAGCGCGTCCTCGGCGGCGGCGAGGATCTCGTCGGCGTCGCGGAAGCGCAGCGAGGCGTCGCTGCGCAGGCGCTCGAGGACCTCCGCGCCCCGGTCGGTGCCGAGCACCCGGCCGCCCAGGTCGGCGAGCTCCTCGCGGAGGTCGTCCAGCAGATCCAGGCCGGTCTGGTGGATCTGCTCCGGGGTGAGCTCGGTGGTGGTGTGGGCGCGCACCGAGGCGGCGTAGCACGCGGCGCCGCCGGCGAGGTAGCAGACACCGACGTGGTCGTCGTCGCGGGCGACGGGGAGCAGCTCGTCCGCGAGCCCCTCGCGGTAGCGGCGCATCGCCGGGCGCACCACGGTGGTGACGATCGCCGCGGCCTCGCCGCGCCAGGCGTCGGCGTCCACCTCCGCCGGCGGCACGGGCCGCAGCAGCGGATCCTCGCGCAGATCGCTGGCCAGGTAGTCGTCGAGCTGCGCGATCGTCTGCCGCACGCCGCGGGCGGGCGGGAAGCGTCCCTCCGCCTTGGCCTGGAGGTGCCGCTCGAGCACGCCGTCGAGGTAGCCGCCGAGCTTGCGGCAGCGCTCAAGGTAGTCCCTGGCGCGCCCGGCGTCGCTGAGCGGGGCGCGCGGGACGAGCGCGAACAGCCTGGTCTGCAGGCCGGTGGTCGTCGCGGTCACCGCCACCTCCCACAGGCGCGCGGCCAGCTCAGCCTGCCGGTCGGCGATGGTCCGCAGCAGCATCGACCGGGTCACCCGCTCCTCGGCGTCCAGGGTCGCCGGGTCGACCGCGCGTGCCCGCTCGGCGATGCGGTCCAGCTCGGCGAGGTGGGCCCGCTCGGCCTCGAGGCTCGGGTCCGGCACCTCGGCGTCGTGGCCTGGCACGCCGAACTCGGTGGCCGTGAGGGGGTCGGCCGCCATCCAGCGGCGGAAGTAGTCCTCGGCGATACGGGCGAGCGCGGTGTCCATGGCAGCCCTTCCGACGGTGTGACCTCTGTGACCTCGTTGTCTCCGTGCGCAGCGCAAGGATGCCACGCCGCCGCGGTGCACGGCTGGGTGACCGCCCGGTGCGCGCGCCTCAGCCCTTGACGGCGCCGGCGGTCAGGCCCGACACCAGGCGGCGCTGCACGAGCAGGAAGAAGACCAGCACCGGGATGGTGAACGTGCTGGACGCGGCCATGATGGCGCCCCAGTCGGTGCCGAAGGCGGTGCGGAACGAGCTCAGCCAGTCCGGCAGCGTGAACTTGGCCTCGTCGGTCATGAACACGAACGCGTACAGGAACTCGTTCCAGGCGGTGACGAAAGCGAAGATCGAGGTGGCCACCAGGCCCGGCGCCAGCAGCGGGAACACCACCCGCATGAAGGCCTGGAAGCGGGACGCGCCGTCCACCATCGCCGCCTCCTCAAGCTCCGGCGGGATGGAGATCACGAAGCCGCGCAGCGTCCAGATGGTGAACGGCATGGTGAAGATGAAGTAGATGAGGATCAGCGAGGGAAGCTGGTTCAGCAGGTTGAGGCCCCGCAGCATCAGGAAGAACGGGACCAGCAGCGCCTCGAAGGGCGCCATCTGCACGATCATCACCGCCAGGCTGATCGTGACCAGCAGGCTGTTGCGCACGTAGTCCCCGAAGTGCGGCTTGTGCACGGCGGTGGCGAAGTGCTCCAGCGTGAACGGCAGGGGCAGCCACTTCGGGGTGTAGCTGAGGATGTCGAGGGTGGGCTTGAAGGCGGTGGCGAACATCCAGTAGACGGGGAAACCACCGACGCCAGCAGGACCGCGAACAGCACCAGGAACGCCACCAGAAACAGCGGGGTCAGGATGGCGTGCAGGGCGGCACCGGCCTGGAGAGGGCTGCGGACGCCGAGGTTGCCGATGGGACGGGGATCGGTGATCGCAGCCGGCACCATGACCGCGCCGGCGACCAGGCCCGCCCACAGCACCGGCCGCCAGCGGGCCGACGGCAGCCGGCCATCGGGGAACAGCAGGAACAGCAGGGCAATCCCCAGCTCGAAGAGCAGCACCATCGTCACGTACAGCAATGCCATGGAGATGGCGGCGGGCAGCGACCCTGGGCGGGCGAGCAGCCCGTAGGCGGCGTAGCCGAAGCAGAACTGCTGGAGCGCCCAGACCAGCGCGGTCGCGCCCATGATCCAGCCGATCGGGTTGGCTGGTCGGTGCGCGGCCAGCAGGCCGCCCGCCAGTGACCACACCCCGATGGCCGCCGACAGCGCCGCCTCGCCGGTCAGGCCCGTGAAAGGGTCCTCCGGCCTGCCGGCAAGCCCTTGTAGGACCAGCCCCAGGACGGTGAGCGCCGCGTACACGCCCGGGAGCACCCAGGCGAGCGGGCAGCCGCGAGATGTCGTGGCGACGCCCCTGGCTGCCACGGGCGCGGGAACGGACCCCTGCCGGCTCACCGAGGCGCCTCGGATGCGCGCCAACGGCCTGGCCGCCGGCAACTCGGTCGGGACCTGCGACTGCGGAGCTGCATGATACGGTCGACCTTCCTTGATTGAGCAGCCCTCGTTGACCAGATTCCCACCAGCCGGGCTCGTGGTCCGTCATCGACCTCAACATGGTGCATCCTGACCGTTCCTAGAACGTTACGGACGACGTTACGGAGATCACACACCGGGCAGTCGGCGCCGGCTGCAGTCCTATGGTCGTTGGACGGAGCCGGTCAGGCCAGGTCGCGATGCGGTTCTCGGCGAGGACGCATCTGGGCACGCCATCGACGGCGTGGGCGTGGTTTGATGAGCGGCGGAGGACGAGGCACATGGTGGGATCGACGCCCTTGCTGCGGCTGGAGGGGGTCAACAAGTGGTTCGGCGACCTTCAGGTGCTGAAGGACGTCGACCTCAGCGTGGAAGCCGGCGAGGTCGTGGTGGTGCTGGGCCCGTCGGGGTCCGGGAAGTCGACGCTGTGCCGGACCATCAACGGGCTCGAGCCGATCGACAGCGGCACCATCCTGCTCGACGAGCGGCCGCTGCCGGCCGAGGGCAGGGAGCTGGCCCGGCTCCGCTCCGAGGTCGGCATGGTCTTCCAGCAGTTCAACCTCTTCGCGCACAAGAGCGTGCTCGACAACGTGACCCTCGGGCCGATCAGGGTTCGCGGCCAGTCGCGGCGTGAGGCGGAGCGCCGCGCGCGCGAGCTGCTTGCGCGCGTCGGCGTCGAGGACCAGGCGTCCAAGCTGCCGGCCCAGCTCTCCGGCGGCCAGCAGCAGCGGGTGGCGATCGCCCGCGCCCTGGCGATGGACCCCAAGCTGATCATGTTCGACGAGCCCACCTCAGCGCTCGACCCCGAGATGATCACCGAGGTCCTCGACGTCATGCGCGACCTCGCCAGCGCAGGCATGACCATGGTCGTGGTCAGCCACGAGATGGGCTTTGCCCGCTCCGCCGCCAACCGGGTCGTGTTCATGGACCACGGCCAGGTCCTGGAGCAGGCGGCGCCCGAACAGTTCTTTGAAAGCCCGGGGACCGAGCGCGCCAAGGATTTCCTGTCGAAGGTGCTCAGCCACTAGGAGGGAACGATGACGATGATACGAGCACGACGAGCGGTCGGCGTGCTGGCGGCCAGCATCGCGCTGGCGCTGGCGGTGGCGGCCTGCGGTGGTGGTGAGTCCAGCGGCGGCGGCACTGTGAACGAGGGCGCCAGCTTCCCCGAGGGCTCCACCATGGCAAGGCTCAAGGACGCCGGTAAGGTCACGGTGGGGACCAAGTTCGACCAGCCGCTGTTCGGGCTGAAGAACCTGGAGGGCAAGCCGGAGGGCTTCGACGTGGAGATCGCCAAGCTCATCGCCGGTGAGCTCGGCATCTCGGCCGACAACATCAGCTGGGTGGAGACGGTGTCGGCCAACCGGGAGCCGTTCATCCAGCAGGGCAAGGTCGACTTCGTGGTGGCGACCTACACCATCAACGACAAGCGCAAGAAGGTGGTCGACTTCGCCGGGCCGTACTATGAGGCCGGCCAGGACATCATGGTCGCCAAGGGCAACCCCCTGGGCATCCAGGGCCCGGACGGGCTGGCGGGCAAGCGGGTGTGCTCGGTGAGCGGCTCCACCCCGGCGGAGAACATCAAGACCAACTATCCGCAGGCCAAGCTGACCGAGTTCGACGTGTACTCAAAGTGCGCGGAGGCGTTGAAGAACAAGCAGGTGGACGCGGTGACCACCGACAACGTGATCCTGCTCGGGCTGATCAGCAAGGACCAGGCGGCCTTTGAGCTGGTCGGCAAGCCGTTCACCAAGGAGCCGTACGGGATCGGGGTGAAGAAGGGCGACACGGCGTTCCGCGGGTTCATCAACGACGTGCTCGCCAAGGCCCAGCAGGACGGCCGCTGGCTGCAGGCGTGGAGCGCCACCGCCGGCAAGGTCGCCCCCGGCCAGCCGACCCCACCAGCCATCGACCGCTACTGATCGGCGGAGGCGTCGGGCGTGGACGCGATCCTCGACAACGTCGACCTGTACCGGCAGGGGTTCCTCACCACGCTGACGCTGGCGGCGGTGGCGGCGGTGCTGGCGCTGGCGCTCGGCACGGTGCTGGCGGCGATGCGGGTGTCGCCGGTGCCGCCGCTGCGCGCGGCCGGCACCGGCTACGTGGAGACCGTGCGCAACACCCCGCTCACGGTGGTGTTCTTCTTCGCGGTGTTCGTGCTCCCGCAGATCGGCATCACGCTGTCGTTCTTTGTGTTCGCGCTGATCGCGCTGACCGTGTACCACGCGGCGTTCTTCTGTGAGGCCGTGCGGTCGGGCATCAACTCCGTCGCGACCGGGCAGGCCGAGGCGGCCCGCTCCATCGGGCTGACCTTCGGCCAGTCGCTGCGGCTGGTGATCCTGCCGCAGGCGTTCCGGACGGTGATCCCGCCGATCATCAACGTGGTCATCGCGCTCATCAAGAACACCTCCGTCGCGGCGGCGTTCGGCGTGATCGACCTGACCGGGGTGGGCGAGCGGCTCGCCAACACCAACAGCGACCAGGTGATCCCGCTGCTGCTGGGCGTTGCGCTGGGCTATCTGGTCATCACCCTGCCGGCAGCCTGGCTGGCCGGGTCGCTGGAGCGCAGGGTGGCGTTCGGCGCATGAGCGTCACCCTGTACGACGCCATCGGGCCGCGGGGGCGGCGCAGGATCGCGGTCGGCAGCGCCGTCGGGATCCTGGTCATCGCCGCCATCATCGGCGTGGCCGTCGCCCGGCTGGCCAGCAGGGACGCCTTCGACGCCGAGCTGTGGCGGGTGCTCACCCAGCGCAACGTCTGGCGGCTGATCGGCCGCGGGCTGCTCGCCACCCTCAGGGCCGCCGGCATCGCGATGGCGCTGTCGATCGTGCTCGGCGGGCTGCTCGCGGTCGGCCGCCTGTCCCGGCGGAGGTGGATCTCCGTGCCGGTCGGCGCCTGGGTGCAGCTGTTCCGCGGGCTGCCGCTGCTGCTGCTGATCGTGTTCGCCTTCCTGGGACTGCCGCAGCTCGGCATCCAGGTGTCCTCGCTGTGGGCGCTGGTGCTCGCGCTGACCCTGTACAACAGCGCCGTGATCGGCGAGATCTTCCGGGCCGGCATCCTGTCGCTGCCCCGCGGCCAGACCGAGGCGGCCCTCGCCATCGGCCTGCGCCGCGGGCAGACACTGCGCATCGTGCTCATCCCGCAGGCCGTGCGGCGCATGCTCCCGGCACTGGTCAGCCAGCTGGTGACGCTGCTGAAGGACACCTCGCTGGGGTTCGTGATCGGCTACGCCGAGCTGCTGCGGGTCGGCCGCGGCGCGGTGGAGTTCCTGGGCGGCAGGTACTCGATCCCGATCTACACCGCGATCGCCGTGGTCTACATCGGGGTCAACGCCACGCTCTCCTACAGCGCCCGCTTGCTCGACCGCTTCACCAGCCGCCGCTACGGGCGCACGGTCCAGCTCAACGCGGCCGACGAGGCGGCATAGCGACCCCGGGCGACACCTACGCGCGCATCGACGACCACCGCGCCCCGCCGCGCGGGGTCAGCTCGCGTCCTTCTGCTTCATGATGACGTCGATCGCCAGGCACGAGGCCACCGCCAGGCTCCGCAGCGGGTCGGTCAGGGCGGGAGCCACCTGCACGACGTAGTTGTCGGCGTCGGTGAACAGCTCACGCAGCCCGGCCCACTTCTTGGTGACCCTGGCGACCTCCTGGCCCTGCGCGTCGGTGACGCTGAAGTCCTTGGCGCGCCAGTTCTCGGCCCGGACCTCGCCGAGCGGCCGCCCGCTCGGGTCGGCGAGGCTGAAGCGGGCCTTGCCGAGCCGGAACCGCTTGGCGATGGTGCCGAGCTCGGCGCCGTGCGGGTGGCGCACCGAGCAGACCCAGCGGAACCACGGCTTGTGCAGCACCAGCTCGGTCTGGCCGGTGGCGTTGATGAACTCGAGCGTGATCGGCAGCGCGACGTCCAGGTCGCTGAACAGGCGCAGCAGGAAGGCCAGCGGGTTCTGCTTGGCCTGGCGCACGGAGCCGATGCGGCTGCCGTGCTGGTCCAGGACGCTGTACTCGTTGCGGAGCTCAACCAGCTTGAGCTTCTGGTTGACAACGAGCACCGGCTGAGCGACCAGCGAGCTCGTCGTCGGGGGCGGTTGATACATCTGCTCCTCCTCCTTGGCGTGCTTGGGAGGGGACGGTCGCACGCCCGCTGCAGCCTACCCGATCAGGAAGCCCGCGGCGCCAAGGCCTCGAGGGCGGTCTCGGCGCGGCGCACCGACTCGGCGGGGTCGGCGCCGGGCGCGACGATCTCGGCGTCGTAGTTCATGTCCAGGAAGACCTCTGTCACGCCCTGCTGGTCGAGCTCGTGGAGGTCGCGGCGGATCTCCTCGAGGGAGCCGGTGAGCGGGACCCGCTCCGCGGCGCCACCCGGGCGCACCCGCAGCGGGCCGCGGCAGACAAAGCGCAGCGCCGCCGGGTCGCGGCCGGCCTCGCGTGCGCCGTCCCGCACGATCGCGATGGAATCGCCGATGCTCTTGAGGTCGGCGCCGCTGCTCGAGGCCCAGCCGTCGGCGATGCGGCCGGCGCGGCGCAGCGCGGGCTCGGCGATGCCGCCGAGCAGGAGCGGCGGGTGCGGTCGCTGCACGGGCTTGGGCTCGACGCGGCAGCGGGGGATCTCGTAGAACTCGCCGTGGAACTCCACCACCTCCTCGGTCCACAGCGCCCGCAGCGCGGCGATGAACTCCTCGGCGCGGGCGCCGCGGCGCCGGTAGGGGGCGCCCGTGGCCGCGTACTCCTCCCTGGACCAGCCGATCCCGAGCCCAGCGTCGAGGCGGCCGCCGGAGAGGATGTCCAGGGTCGTGAGCTGCTTGGCGAGCACGGGCGGCGCGAAGAACGGCATGTTCACGACCGACACGCCGAGGCGGATGCGGCTGGTGTGCCCGGCGACGAAGGCCAGCGGCACGATCGCGTCCAGGATGCTGTGGTAGGCGATGTTGCCGGCGCGCTCGTCCGGCGGCTCGGGGACGAGCAGGCGCTGCAGGGTCCACACCGACTGATAGCCGAGCTCCTCGGCGCGCCGCACCAGATGGACCTGGTTGTCCGCCGTCGCCCACGCCCCTGTGATCGGAACCCCGAAACCGAGCTGCACGCCGCACCCTCCCCTGTCTGGGTCTGCGGACGGATGGATCACCCCGCCATGGTCGCACCCCGGCGACCTTCCCGGTCCCTGGCCCTGGTACCTTGCTGGCGTGAAGGTCTTCCTCTCGTTCGACATGTGCCGGTGGCGCTGGTCAGCGGCGACCGGCAGACGGCCGAGGAAGCCAAGGCCTTCCTGCCCGGCGCGGAGCTGGTGGTCGTCAAGGACTCGCTCACCCGCTTCGCCGCCCACAACCTGCACCCCGCCACGGCCCGCCGCCTGCTCCAGGAGGGCGCCAGGCGGGCGCTGGAGCGCGCCGGCTCGCTGGGCCCGCCCGCCATCGACCTGCCAGCCCGCCTGGAGGTGTCGATGCAGACCGCCGACATGGCCGAGATGGCCACCTGGGTCCGCGGCGTCGAGCGCAGCGGCCTGCGCACCGTCCTGATCGAGGGCGACGACCCGCTGCGCCTGTTCCGCTCCTTCGTCGGCGTCGTCTACCTCACCCGCGTCGCCGAGGGCCGCTGAGCGCGGCGGCGTTGACACCCGCAAGCGGAGCGGGTACGCAGAGCGTGACAGCCTCCTCGTGCCGTAGGGGTGAGCCAATGGCGGTCCGACGCCCACAGCCCGACGACCTCAACGCCATCGCCCGCCAGTTCCACTTCACCATCCCGCCCGAGCGGATGGCCGTCGTGCAGGCGCTGCTCGAAGGGCTCCTGGCGCCCTACGATCGGCTCGACGAGCTGGAAGCGCCGGCGGCGGCGCCCCGCTACCCGCGCGGCGGCGGCGCGGCGCCCCGCCCGGAGGAGAACCCGCTCGGCGCCTGGGCCTGGCGGGTGCGCATCGACGGCGCGGGCGGCGGCCCGCTCGCCGGCAGGACCGTCGCCGTCAAGGACAACGTGGCGGTCGCCGGCGTCCCCATGCGCAACGGCACCGTCGTGCTCGACGGCTACGTGCCCGACGAGGACGCCACCGTGGTGACGCGGATCCTGGACGCCGGCGGCACCGTCCTTGGCAAGGCGGTCTGCGAGAGCCTGTGCTTCTCGGGCGGCAGCCACACCGCCGACTGCGACCCCGTGCGCAACCCCCACGACCCCACCCGCTCCACCGGCGGGTCCTCGAGCGGATCGGCCGCACTGGTCGCGGCGGGCGAGGTCGACATGGCGATCGGCGGCGACCAGGTCGAGGAGGTGTCGATCCCCTGGCACCGGGACGCGATGCCGGTGCAGAGGCTGTCGGAGACGGTGAAGCTCGCCGTGCTCGCCGGGAGCTGGATGGCCGAGGCGCACCACGGCCGCTACTACGCCAAGGCGCAGAACCTCGCCCGCCGTGCCCGCGCGGCCTACGACGCGGTGCTCAGCGAGCACGACCTGCTGGTCATGCCGACGCTGCCGCTGAAGGCGACGCCGATCCCGCCGCCCGGTGCGCCGCTGGAGGAGTACGTGCGGCGGGCGCTGGAGATGATCCCGAACACCGCGCCGTTCGACGTCACCGGGCACCCGGCGATGAGCGTGCCCTGCGCCATGTCCGCCGGGCTGCCGGTGGGCATGATGCTGGTCGGCCGGCACGGCGACGAGGCCACCATCCTGCGCGCCGCCGACGCCTTCGAGCGCGAGGTCTTCAGCCCGCCGCTACCCGTGCGCAGCTAGCCCCGATGGTCCCGATCTCTCGGGAGCAGCTCGCCACGCTTGAGCACTGGTTCGTCCCGGACCGGCCGGGGCCGCTGGTCGGGCTGCACGTCATCCTCACCGGCCACGGGGGCTGCCTGGTGGACCGCTGGCCGGACCCGCGCGCGCTGCTGGTGGAGACCGCCGCGAATTACTCGCTGGCGGGCGACCAGCGGGCGCTGGGCCCAGCGGACCTCCGCGGCCGCATCGCCGGGTTCGTGGAGGCGCCGCCGCCGTTCCTGCCGCTGCTGCGGGCCGCATTCCCCGACCTGCTGGTGTGGGACCGCGTGGTGCTCGTGCTGCCTGCCGCGTCCCGGCCGGCGGCCGGGCCGGGCCGGCCCGTGCGCCGGCTCGGACCTGACGACGCCGGCGGGCTCGCCGCGCTCGGCGGCGAGAGCCGCTGGGTCTTCAGGACCTGGGGCGGCCCGGCGGGGCTGGCGGCCGGCGGCACCGCGTGGGGGGCGTTCGTCCGCGACCGGCTGGTCTCGGTGGCCTGCGTGTTCTTCGTGGGAAACAGCTACGAGGAGATCGGCGTGGCCACCGAGCCGGGCTTCCGCCGCAGAGGGCTGAGCACCGCCTGCGCCGCCAGGGTGTGCGCGGACATCCTGAGCCGGGGCCGTCTGCCGAGCTGGACCACCTCGCGTGACAACGCCGCCAGCCTGCGCGTCGCCGCCAAACTCGGCTTCGCCCGGCAGCGCAACGACTACCTGTACGTGGTCGAAGGGCCCTGAGCCGGGTCGCGGGCCGGCGGCGGCGCAGCGCCGCCTACACGTCCCGCGCCGCGTCCTGGGTCCGCGAGGCGCCGGATGTGGGGATGCCGCAGCTCGGCGCCGACCAGTACCAGGCGTCGGTGAGGCCGTCCGAGCGGTTCTCGGCGCGGCTGTCCAGGTGCACGTGGTCGCCGTGGCCGGGCGCGCCAGGCCCGAGGATGCCGCTGAAGCCGGAAGCGCGCGCCGCCTGGGCGATCGCGCACAGCGACACGCCGGTGCTGCCGACGAGGTCCGCGGCCATGCCGTACAGGTGCTGGCTGTTGCTCGCGCCGCCGACCCGCTGGTTGCACTGGATGCTGCGGAACCCCGAGGTGACCGGCAGGGGCCGGTCGCCGAGCTTGTGGCGCAGCGCCTCCAGCTTCCACATCACGCGGAACACGTTGGCCTGCACCGTGCCCGCCGGCAGCCTGCCGCCATCGAAGCCGCCGCCGCAGGCGCTCGAGTCGTCGAGCTCGGTCCAGGCGAAGTGGACCGGCGTGCAGTCCGCATCCTCCAATGCGTAGAGCTTGCCATAGGTGAGGCTGCCGGCCACGCCGTCGGCGGCCAGCCCGTAGGCGGACTGGAAGCGCATCAGCGCCGCCCGGGTCTGCGGCCCGAAGGCCCCGTCCACCGCCACGTAGCTCCGGTCGGCCGACCAGCCCGCCACGCGGATCTGGAGCTGGGCGACGTCGGCGCCGCTCGCGCCCATCTGCAGCACCCGGCTCCAGCGATAGCACCCCGTCGCGGTGGCGGCGGCCGCCCGCGCCGGCACCAGCGCCAGGCTGGCACCTCCCACCACGACCAGCATGACCGTCACGACCACCAGCCGCTTCGCCACCACACGCTCCCCCCGACGTCACCGGACCTCGGCCCGGCTGGCGGGGCCAGCCAGGCATCCCTCAAGGTCTCGGCAGCGCGGGCGCGCGACTGGACAGTCGGGATTGGTCAGGCCGCGCGGCCCGGTGCCGATGCCGGCCGGCCGCGGTTAGCGGGTGGTTAGCGGCTCCGCGCAAGGTGCCACGGACGCAAGACGCCACGGACCGCGCCACGACAGCGACCGCCATGAGGAGCTGGCATGCAGCCTCCCTCCCCTCACATCCGAGTCGTCGAGCCGGACCGGCCCGAACGTCCCCGCGGGCGCTCGGTGACGCGGCGCACGCTGCTTGTCGGCGGCGGGCTCGTCACCGCGCTGGGCCTGGTCGGAGGGCTCCAGGCGGTCCGCGGCCTGTCCAGCCCTACCGCGGGGCCCTTAACCTCAACCGGTAGTGAAGGGTTTGGCATCGCCCCCAGCTCGATGTCGAAAGGCCCCGGGCTCGCCTCGCCGGGCGTCGTGCTCGAGGCCCGCCCCGCGGAGATCGACCTCGGCGGCCGCGTCGTGCGGACCTGGGCCTATGGCGACACCGTGCCCGGTCCGGTGCTGCGCGGGCGGGTCGGCGACACCCTCGCGGTCCGGGTCGACAACCGCCTGCCGGAGGACACCACCGTCCACTGGCACGGGCTGGCCGTCCCCAACGCCATGGACGGCGTGCCCGACCTCACGCAGGCGCCCATCGGCCCGGGGCACAGCGGCACCTACCGCTTCAGGCTCCCTCACCCCGGGACCTACTGGTACCACCCGCACGTCGGCGTGCAGCCCGACCGCGGCCTGTACGGAGCGCTGCTCGTGGACGACCCGGCGGAGCCCGGCCGCTACGACCTGGAGCTGCTGGTGGTGCTCGACGACTGGCTCGACGGCACCGGCCGCACCCCCGACGACGTCATGCGCGACATGCGGGCCGGCATGGGCGCCATGGCCGGCATGGCCTCGCGGCCCCGCTCGGCCGTGCTCGGCGGCGAGGGCGGCGACGTGGCCTACCCGCACTACCTGCTCAACGGCCGGCTGCCGGGCGCGCCGGCGAGCTTTCACGCGCGGCCCGGCCAGCGTGCGCGCATCCGGATCGTCAACGCCGGCGCCGACACCGCCTTCCGGGTCGCGCTCGGGGGCCACCGGCTCACCATCACCCCTCCGACGGTTTCCCGGTGCGGCCCGTCACCGTGGACACGCTGGTCATCGCCATGGGCGAGCGCTACGACCTGGACGTGCGTCTCGGCGACGGCGCCTTCCCGCTGGTCGCGGTCCCCGAGGGCAAGCGTGGCCGGCCCGCCCGCGCGATCGTGCGGACCGCCGGCGGGCCCGTGCCTTCCGAAGGGCAGCTCCCGGACGAGCTGGACCGCCGGCTGCTGCGGCTGGAGGACCTGCGCGCGGCGCCGGCGGTCCTGCTGCCGCCCGGGACGCCAGAGCGGTCGCACGACCTGGTCTTCGAGGGGGACATGATGGCCCTGCTGGCCTACCGCTCCTGAGGGCAGCCTGGACAACGGCGTCCGGCCCGCGGGATTCTGATGCCCATGCGTCAGGTCACCTGGTTCATGCTGCCCGGGCAGCGCCCGTTCCGGGAGCTGCACTGGCTGTCGCTGATGCCCGGGACGGGGCTGACCGCCGTGGGCAGCCCGCGACCGCGCGAGCGGGTGCGCTTCATCGAACGCCCCTACCGCCAGCCCACCCACCGCTTCGTCGAGGCTGGCGCGCTCGCCTGGCTGCGCGGGCTCGATTCGGTGCCCGTCGAGCCCGGCTGGGTCGCATCGCTCGAGCTGTGCTCGCTGGTCACCGGGCAGGTGAGCGCCCTGGCCAGACGCAGGCGGCTGCGCCAGGCCGTGATGGTGTGGGCCAACGACCCCCGCCTGCCCCTGTACCGGCTGCCCCTGTACCGGCAGGCCATGCGCCGCGCCCGCGACGCCGACCTGTTCATCTGCTTCGTCGAGGCGGCGCGCGAGCACTGCGTCGCGCTGGGCCTGCCGCCAGAGCGCTGCCGGGTGGTCCTGCCCGGGGTGGACGCCGAGCTGTACCGGCCCGCCGCGGCGCCGGTCGCCGAGCCGGTGGCGCTGTTCGCCTCGCCGCTGGCCGGCAACAAGGGGATCGACCGGGTCCTCGAGGCGCACCGGCTGGTCCGCCGGCGCCTGCCCGACGCGCGCCTGGAGGTCCTCGGCCGCGGGCCGCTCGAGGGCATGGTGCGCCGCGAGGCGGAGCGGCCTGGCAGTGGCGTGCGCCACCTGGGGTCGGGCGACCGCCATCGCGTGGCCGAGGCCCTGCGCCAGGCGGCGGTGTTCGTCACCGCGCCGCGCCCGACGCCGGTGTGGAACGAGCAGTTCGGGCTCGCCTACGTCGAGGCGATGGCGAGCGGCCTGCCGGTGGTGACGACCGCCTGCGGCTCCAACCACGAGGCCGTGCGCCCGCCGAACGTGCTCGTTCCCGACGACGCCGAGGCGCTGGCCGAGGCGCTGCTCGGCTTCCTCGCCGACCCCGCGAGGCGGGCGAGCGTCGGCGCCGCCAACCGTCGCGCCGTGCTGGAGCGCCACGAGCTGCGCCGCCAGTGCGCGCGCCTTGGCGAGGCCTTCCAGGCGCCCTGGTATTGAGGCCACGACATGAGCACAGTCACCTCCCCCGACGGCACGGTCATCGACTACGACCGCTACGGTGTCGGGCCCGCCGTCGTCTTCATCGGCGGAGCCGCGACGTATCGCGCGATCGATGAGGGCACCACCCAGACCGCGAGGCGCCTCGCGGCCGAGGGGTTCACGGCGGTCGAGACATTGAAGGTTTAGCCCAGCTGATGGGCGCTGGCGGGGTCGCGGGCCGGCAGCCGCCCGCCTCGGCCTACGAGCGCCCAGCCGGCGGCGAGCAGGGCGACGGCGGTGCCGAGGGCCACGGCGACGATCTGGCCCATCGAGTGGTGCAGCGCCAGCTGGATCAGGGCGGCCTCGGCCACCGCCGCGACCAGCACCAGCCGGCTGGCGCGCCGGTCGCCCGCGGCGATGCCGCAGAACAGCACCAGCTCCGCCAGGGCGAGGAGGGTGCCGAGCGCGGCGAAGGCCGGTAGCAGCGGGCCGACCTCCAGGTACTCGCGGCCGAAGGGGAGCAGCACGGCCAGGCGGGGCGCGAGCGCGGCCCCGGCCACCAGCAGGGCGCCGCCGGCGGCCACCACCGCCGCGGCGCGGCCCAGCAGCCGCGCCCGGCCCTCGGGCGTGACCAGCCGCGGGAACACCACCGTGATCACGAACTGCGGCGCCCAGAAGGCGATCTTGGCCATGACCGCGCCGGCCGCGTACAGGCCGGCGGCGCGTGGGGTGAGGTGGTGGCGGGCGAGGAGCACGTCGAGGTTGGTGAGCAGCACCAGGCCGAGGATGGCGACGCCGGCCGCGAGCACCCCGCGCAACGCCGCGGCGCCGCGCGGCCGCCAGCTCGAGCGCGACCGCAAGGGGGCCAGCGCGCTCCGCACCAGCACGAGCCCGATCAGCAGCGCCAAGGCCCCGCCGGCGGCCGCGCCGGCCACCGCCCCGGCGACGCCGCCGCCGAGCGCGACCAGGGCCACGCCCACCGCCAGCTTGCCCGCGGCCGCGGCCAGCAGCACGGCGGCGAGCGCGCCGAAGCGCTCCCGGCCCTGGAGCATGCCCTGCACAGCCGCGATGGCTGGCAGCGGGGCGAGCGCCGCCGCCAGCCACAGCGCCGGCACCGGCGAGTCGAGGTGGAGGAAGCCGGTCACCGCCGGCGCGGCCAGCGCGGCGAGCAGGCCCAGCCCGGCGCCTCCGGCGAGCGTCACGGCCAGCGTGCCCGCCCACAGCTCCGCGAGCGCGCGCCCGTCGCGGCCGCGCAGCGCGGTGTGCCTGGCCACCACCACCTGTAGCGCCATGCCGGGGAACGCGCCGATGAGCACCAGCGCGAGCAGGGCCGCGAGGGCGCCGTAGCCGGCGGGTCCGAGGGGCCGGACCATGGCCAGGTTGTAGGCGTAGTTGAGGGCGTTGCCGGCGCCCATGGCGGCGCCCATGAGCAGCCCGGCGCGGCGCAAGGAGCCGCGGCCGGCGGGGCGCGAGGGTGCCTCGGATGCCTGGGCCGCCTTGACCCCCTCGGGCACCTTCGGCGCCTTGGGCGGAGCGCTGTCCATTGTCTGTTCCTGTTCCCCGGAGTAACAGGCGCAAGACTCTATCGGACCCAACCATCGGGTACCAGACAATGCGGCAAGCGACCTTGCCGCGTGAATGCGGAGGTCGCCGCGTGGGTGGGCCTCAGGCGCCGGGCCTCAGGCGGGCGGGGCCTTCACCGCGACGTAGCGGTAGGCGTGCCAGTCGCTGCCGAGCGCGTCGTCCGGGGTGACCTCGACCACGCGGCCGCCGGCCCCGCGCAGCAGCGCCACGACCTCCTCGCGGGGCAGCCCGTGCAGCTCCATCACGCCCCAGTGGCGGTAGCGCAGCCGCCGCCAGACGTTGAGCGCGCCATTGGGCAGCAGCGCGAACAGGCGGCCCCGCAGGGTCGCCCGCGGGTGGCTCGGCACGCCCACCACCAGCACCCCGCCGGGGCGCAGCACCCGCACCAGCTCGGTGAGGTAGCCGCGCGCGTGGCGGTTCTCGACGTGCTGCAGGACCAGCAGGCTCAAGGCGAAATCGAACGTCCCGCCGGCGAACAGCGCCAGGTCGTCGCTGGCGTTCAAGTGGTAGCGGCAGCGCGCCCCGTGGCGGTTGGAGCGCTCGGCCAGCGCCAGCATGGACGGGGCGATGTCCACCCCGTCGACCTCGTCGAAGCGCGCGGCAAGCGCCTGGGTGAGGCGGCCCGCGCCGCAGCCGAAGTCGAGGGCGCGACCGCCACCCACGGGCACGCCGATCCGCTCCAGGCCGGCGAGCAGCCGGGCGACCTCGCGGCGCCCGGTCGCGAAGAACTCGTCGGGCCGCCAGCGGTTGCCCCGCTTACGCCAGTCGAAGGCGATCGCCCACAGGGGATCGGCCCGGCCCAGCAGGTCCCAGTTGCGCTGCAGCTTCGCGAGGTTCACGCCCGCACACTATGATTCGGCTGTCACGCCAGCAAGGAGGCTTTCTGGCCGCGATGACCGAATCGATCCGCTCCCGCCTCGAGTGGCTGTACCACTCGATCCGCCCGATCCCCAGCAGGCGCAGGTTCGACTACGATCGCCGACTGCTGGTCAACGCCTACCTGGCCGAGCAGGAGGCCGACGCCCGCGACCTGCGCTCCACGGTGGCGCGGACCGGGCTCTCGCTCGGCTACCCGGCCTGGAACCTGCTGTACTACACGCTGCTGTGCAGCCTGCCACCGTCCGATCCCGTGGTGGTGGAGACCGGCACCAACCGGGGCTTCTCGACCATCGTCCTGGCGCAGGCGCTGATCGACGCCGGCGCCGGCGGGGTGGTGCGCACCATCGATATCGACCCCGAGGTGGTCGAGCTGGCCAGGCGGCATGCGGCACAGGCGGGTGTCGCCGGGCGCATCCGCTTCCACGTCGGCGACAGCCGCGACTTCCTCGCCACGCTCGCCGGCGAGGTCGACCACGTCGATTTCGCCTTTCTCGACGGCGACCACCGCGCCGAGGCGGTCGCCGCCGAGTTCGAGCGGCTGTACCCGCTGGTGACGGCCTGCGACGGCAAGGTCTTCTTCGACAACACCGGCGGCGGCGGCGTGGCCAAGGCGCTGCGCCGCATCCACGAGACCTACGGCGGCAACCTGGTGGAGTTTTCCAACTGCTCGTGGGCGCCGCCCGGCAACGCCATCTGGCAGCCACCGGCGCGAACCCAGGCTGACGGCGGCCGCGCAGGCAGGGACCACCGTCGCTGATGCGCTACGCGGTCGGGCTGCCCAACGTCGGCGACTACGGCGATCCGAGGCTGCTGGTCGACCTGGCACGCCAGGCGGAGGCCGCGGGATGGGACGGCGTCTTCGTCTGGGACCACGTCGCCTACCGCCAGCGCGGCTGGCCGGTCGCCGACCCGTACGTGACCACGACGGCGATCGCCGCCGCCACGACCCGGGTCCGGCTTGGCGTGCTGGCCATCGCCCTGGCCCGGCGCCGCCCCTGGAAGCTCGCCCGCGAGACCGCCACCTTGGACGTGCTCTGCGGCGGCCGGCTGGTGGTCGGCGTCGGGCTGGGCTCGCAGGCCGAGGAGGAGTTCACCGCCTTCGGCGAGGACGGGGACGCACGGGTGCGCGCGGACAAGCTCGACGAGGGGCTGGCGATCCTGGACGGCCTGTGGCGGGGGGAGCTGTTCAGCCATCGCGGGCGCCACTACCGCGTGGCGGAGACCGCGTTCCTGCCGCGCCCGGCGCAGCGGCCGCGGATCCCGGTGTGGGTGGCCGGACGCTGGCCCAACCGCCGCCCGTTCCGGCGCGCCGCCCGCTGGGACGGCGTGTTCCCGACCCACGCGGACGTCGGCCACGGCGACACCATGACCGCGGCGCAGCTCGACGAGATCGTCCGCTACACGCTGCCGCGGCGGCCGGCGGGGCTCGGCCCGCTCGAGGTTGTGGTCGAGGGGCACACCGCCGGCCGCGACGCGGCCGCCGACGCCGACCGCGTCGCCGCGCTGCGGGCCGTTGGCCTCACCTGGTGGGTCGAGAAGCTGGGCTGGTTCAACGGGACGGTCTCGACCGCCCGCCTGCGCATCGAGTCCGGCCCGCCGCGCGCCTGAGCGCGGGCGGCGGCGCGCTCAGCGTGAGGCGGCGGCGCGGGCGGCGCGGGCGGCGGCGGCCCAGGCCGCGAGGGCGCCGGCGGCGTAGGCGACAGCCTCCGTGGCGCGCAGCAGCAGCAGGCCGGCCGCGTGGGCGGGGTCGGCGGCGAGCAGGCGGCGGTGGCGCCACAGCGCGCCCAGGGTGGCGGCGACCTGGCTCGACACCGCGCCCGGGTGGGCGCTGCGGTAGGCGGGGATGCTCTTGCCGTAGTAGAAGCGCTTGCGCGCGACCCCGCCGAGGGTGAGGTGACCCTCGTGGTGCACGATCAGCGCGTCCGCCCACGCCAGCGGCGCGCCGGCGGCACGCAGGCGGGTGCGCAGCTCGGCGTCCTCCATGCCGGCGGCGGTCCTGAAGCCGCCGGCGCGCTCGAGGTCGGCCCTGCGCAGCAGCCGCGGCGCCTCGATGCGCGGCTCGCCGTGATAGCAGCGCCGCTCCAGCGTGCGGCAGCGCGTCCAGAAGCCGCTGCCGTCGCTGCGCTCCGGGATGAACGCCCCGACCGCGCCGCCGGCGAGCGCCGCGGCCAGCGCGCGCTCCACCACCTCGGGCCGCAGCTCCATGTCGGCGTCGATCCACAGGACCCACTCGCCGCGCGCCCGCGCGACGCCGGCGTTGCGCTGCTCGCTGCGCTCCGGGCCCGCTCGCAGCGCCACGTCGGCCAGCTCCCGCGCCACCTCCCAGCTGCCGTCGTCGCTCCAGTTGTCGACCACGATCAGCTCGATCGCCGGGTGGGTCTGGGCGCGGATCGACCGCAGGCAGGTCCGCAGCGTGCGCGCGGCGGCGCGCGTCGGCACCACCACCGAGACCAGCACGGCGGGGGTCATCGCGGCGTGCGCCCGTTGTCGCTGGCGGGCCCGTCGCCACGCTCGAGCTCACCGGCCGGACGCCGCGACGCCAGCGAGCGCGCAGGGGCGTCGGGCGGGGCGGGCTCGGGTGGCAGTCGCGCGCGGACGTCGCGCAGGACGCCGAGCACGAGCAGCGCGAGGGCGGCGCCCGCCAGGACGTGCGGCAGCAGGCTGCCGGCGGCGAAGTCCGGGCTGAGCGTGGCCCGGGTGGGCAGGCCGCGCGCCAGCACGACCACGGGCAGCGCCAGCAACAGCAGCAGGGCGGTGGCCAGCAGCAGGCGCGGGCGGAGCGGGCGCCACAGCTCCACGACCGCGATGACCACGCCGAGCAGCAGGCCGGCGCGACCGCCCAGCAGCCACAGCAGCGCGACCATCCCCGCACGGCCGAGCCATGCACGGGACAGCCCGGGCAGCGCGCGCCACCTCACCGCCGCCACCTCCGCAGCGGCGCCAGCAGGATGAGCACCAGGGCCGCCAGGGCCAGCAGCGAGGCGGCCAGCGACGCCGAGGCCCACCGCTGCGGGCCGAACTCGATCGCGACGCGGTGCGCTCTGGGGTCGACGATCCGCCAGCCCACCGAGTAGCCGTCCAGCACGCGGGGCGGCCCCAGCGGCTGGCCGTCGATGGTCGCGCGCCAGCGCGGCTCGTAGCCCTGGCCGAGCACCAGGTAGTACGACCCCGCCGCGGGCTCGGTCTCGAGCGTGGTGCGGGCGTCGCTGGAAGTGGTCACCGTCACCCGTGGCGCGGCCGGCTCCGGCAGCCCCGGGAGCTGGCCCGCCGTCCCGCCCCGCCCCGGCGCGGCCAGGTCGAGCAGCTCGACCAGCCAGCCGGGACGGCTCACCAGCCGGTGGTCGCCGGCGGCCAGCGGCAGCGGCCGCCCGGCGCAGGGGCTCAGCGGCACGGTGTCGCCGTGGGTGAGCTGGTCGAGGGTGCCGCCGAGCGTGACCTGGAGGGGACGGCCGTCGACACGGGCCAGCTCCAGGCAGCCGCGCGGGCGGGTCGAGCCGGGCGCCGAGCGGATGCGCGCGCCGCCGGCGTCGATCTCGCTGATGCGGACCTGGCTGCCGGGACCGACGACCCGGGTGATGGTCAGCCGCAGCTTGCCGGCCCGCCGCGCGCTGAAGCCGATGCGGCTGGAGCCGGCGCGCAGCCGCGCCCGGATCGGCGGCCCGCCGTCCAGCGACAGCTCCGCCTCGGTCGCGGTGTCGACGCCGACTAGGCCCTCGGGGACCTCCTGCGTCACGGTCACGTGGTCGAGCGAGCGGCGCGGGAAGCTGACCTCGATCCACTCCCCCGTCCCGCGGCCGGCCGGGACCCAGGCGGTGTCCGGGTGGCCGTCCAGCGCCTGCGAGGCCCGCAGCTCCAGGCTGTCGAAGGCGCGCGAGGAGGAGCGGGCGACCACGCTCCCTGGCGCGCCCGCCAGCCGGTCGACCTCTGGCTCGGCCAGGTCGGGCCCGGCCCGCAGCCGCCCGCGCGGCTCCAGCGCGCGCCCGTCCGGCAGCCAGAAGACGCGGTCGAGCGAGCGCTCCTCGTCGTCGTCGGGGTTGGCCGGGTTGCCCGCCGCGCGCTCGAGGACCACGTCGAGCGGGCTCGCGGCGAGCCGCTCGCGGGCGCGGGCGTCCAGACCGGGGAGCAGGGCGCGCAGCCGCTGCGGCAGGCGCACGCCCTCCGACACCCGCACACCCGGAACGCCGATCTCCCAGAAGCCCACCGGGTTGAGGCCGGCTCCGCCGCGGACGCGGGTGATCTCCACCGTCACCGAGGAGGTGGTGGTGGACGGCAGCGGCACCTCGACCTCTGGCATCGAAGGGACCTCCGCCTCCACGGTGCGGCCGTCCAGCCCGATCCTGACCGCCGCGATCTGGACCGGCCCGCCGAGCAGCGGCCGCAGGGTGAGGCGGGACAGCGTCAGCGGCCGCTCCAGCTCCAGCCTGATCGCCTGGCCGATGGCGGCGCCGAAGTCGCCGGTGACCCAGGCGGTCCGCGGGTCGCCGTCGAAGGCGAAGGCGGGCTTGCCGTGCGGCGCCGGCCCGAACACCGTGCCGGAGCTGGTCGCGCTGATCGAGCGCGCGCCGGCGAGCACGCTGGTGGACTGCCAGGCGGGGTCGGCGAACAGCGTCGGCGATGACGTGCCACCGACGCCGACCACTGGCTGGTCGGCCCGCAGCGTCGGCGACCAGCTCTGGCCCATGCGCTGCACCCGCCAGGTGCGGCGGCGGTTGCTGTCGGTCAGCACGATGCGGGCGCCGTCGTCCAGCGCCAGGCCGAGCTCCTCCGCCGAGGTGGTGCCGAGCAGCTGGAACGCCGGCTGCCGCCGCAGCAGCCCGAGCCGCTCCAGGCCTGGGAGGGCGAAGTTGTCGCCGTCGAGCAGCAGCGTGCCCGCGGTCGGCTCGGCCCGCACGATCGGGCGCGAGTCGCTGACGGCGTAGCGCTCCAGGGGGCGCAGCGCCCCGTCGGCCCCGGACGGCGACGACGGCGCGACGGTGCCCTGGCCGGGCCGCCCGTAGCCGCCCTCCAGGCGCAGCCCCGGGCCGCCGCCCAGCCGGGCGCTCAGCTCCGAGGGCCGCGTGCCGCCGGCCTCCTCCCAGACCACGTCGTTGCGCAGCAGGACCTGGCTGGCGCCGAGGTAGCGGGCCATGGCGGCCACCGCGGCGCTGTTGGCGGCGCCGGTGGCCAGCGACACGTCGACGGCGGCGAGGAAGTTGGACTGCACATCGGAGCCGTTGGGCACGGTCGAGCGCAGCACCGACGGCCTGGACAGCAGCGAGGCGTTGACGTCGTCGGGACCCTGCCAGCCCCAGCGGTAGTCGGCCTGCACCTGGCCGGGGAGCAGCAGCACCCGGCTGCTCGACGGCCCGGCGTCCAGCTCGCCCGCGGCCTGCCGCCAGTAGGCGGGCACGCGGAAGCGCAGCAGCGTGAGGCCGCCGCTCCAGGCGGGCAGCACGGCCAGCCCCAGCACCACGACGGCCAGCAGCGCCGCGACCACGGTGCGGCGGCGCCCGCCGCCAAGCAGGCTCCCCGCCAGCCCGCCCGCCGGACTCCTCAGCGGACGCGCCGCCGCCGCGGCGGCGCGGCTCGCCAGCTCGGCGACGCCGAGCGCGATCAGCAGGGCGAGCGCGAGCGCCGCCAGCGCGCCCGCCTTGTTGGTGGTGCGGAAGGCGATCGCACCCGGCACGCCCGCGAAGGCCGCGCGCAGCACGCGCCCGAAGGGCGAGGGGCTCCAGCTGGGGAACAGCCCCACCATCACGGGGACTGCGACCGCGAGCAGGATGGCGCCCAGCGCCCGCGCCCTGGCGCGTGACAGCAGCGCGCCGGTGGCCGCGGCCACCGGCAGCGCGAACGAGGCGGCCACCACCAGCGGATTGGTGAGGTAGGCCGCCACGCCCGGCAGGAACAGCCGCTCGCCGATCCTGCCGTAGAGCGTCCACAGGCCGAGCAGGCGCAGCGTCTCCGCGTAGGACGAGGCGCTGGCGATGTCGCCCGGCTGCTCGGTGCTGCGCGCGATCGCCTCGCCGGTGCCGGACGCCAGCAGCGCGGGGACCAGCCAGTACAGCGACACCGCCACGGCCAGGGCGAGGCAGCGCAGCGTGGGGGCGAGCATCCCCCGCCAGCGCGCCCGCCGGACCAGCGCGGCGTAGGCCAGGTAGCAGGGCACGCCGAGCAGCATGAACAGCGACACCACGCCGGCGTTGGAGCCGCCCGCCGCCAGGAAGGCGAGCGCGAACAGCGCCGGCCAGCGCCACGAGCGCGGCTCGCGCAGCGACCCCGCGAACGCCAGCAGCAGCCACGGCAGCAGCGCGTACGGCAGCAGGACCGGGTTGGTCGCCCCCGCCACCACCACGTACGGGTTGGCCACGTACACCACCGCCGCCGCGACGCGGCCGGCGGCCAGCGAGCGCTGTGGCACCGCCCGGTCGCCGGCGGTGAGGTGGTGGAACAGCCGCGCCGCGCCCCAGCCGGCGACCAGCAGGAGCACGGCCCGCCACAGCCGCACGGCAAGCCACGCGTCGGCGCCGAGCGCGCGGATCACCGCCACCGCGAGCGCCGCGGGCGCGGCGCCGGCGTCGAAGCTCGGCTGGCCGAGGTAGGGGTCGGGCCGCCAGGCTGCGAGCACGGCGCGCAGCGCGCGCCCGGGCGCCAGGTACAGCTCGGGCTTGGTGTCCGGCGCGAACAGGCCCCAGCCGGGGACCAGCAGCGCGGCCAGCGCCAGCGCTGCGAACAGGGCATATGCGGCGAGCTCCGCGGAGCCCGGCAGGCGGCGCGGGCGGTGCGGCTGGGGCGGGGCCGGCGGGGCTTCGATACGGACCAGGTCGCTCATGCGGCTCCGTTTGTGATAGTCATGCCTCGCTGTGCAGGCCCGGCGTGGGAGTCTATTTTCGGCGCAAATAGTTGTGTAGTGTTCGCTCTGAAATGTTCCGGGTGGTTACAGGGACAAGGGAGGCCAAGGTGGGACGTCGGGTTATATACCTGCTGGTGTTCGTTGGGTTCTTCCTCGTCTTCTTCTCGCTCCTGCTGCGCTTCTACGCCTACCCCCGGCTGCAGAAGGCGCCCCTGAACCAGTATTCGCAGTCGGTCGCCGTCGGCACCGCGACCTACTTCAACCGGGCGCAGCTCAAAGAGGTCACCGCCCAGCTCCAGAACGTCCGCACGGTCAAGGGCGACCCGCGCGCCGGCAACACCGACACGGCGGTGTGGGACAGCTTCCAGGTCACCAAGGACCTCGGCGACGGCGGTGTGATCACCGCCGTCCAGGAGCGCATCGCCCTGAACCGGGTCAGCGCCGAGTCGCGCAACTGCTGCGGCGAGCAGCCCAGGCACCAGGGCCTCACGCTCAAATTCCCGTTCAATGCCAAGAAGACCAGCTACTCGTTCTGGGACTCGCGGGCCCAGCGCGCCTTTCCGGCCACCTTCGTCGCCGAGGACCGCATCGAGGGCGTGAAGGTGTACCGCTTCGAGCAGCGCTTCAGCGGCGTGCCACTGGACACCGTCGAGGTCAGCGGCGCCCAGGCGGGGCAGCCGAACGAGCTCACCGTTCCGGCGACGCTCACCTACGCCAACGACAGGACCCTGTGGGTCGAGCCCCGCACCGGCATCATCGTCAAGGGCGCGGAGAACCTGACCCAGATCCTGCAGACCGCCGACGGCAAGCCGGTGCTGACCGGGTTCCGGGGGCAGCTCGTCTGGGACGACGCCACCGTGCGCAAGATGGCCGACGACGCCAGGGAGGCCGCCAGCCAGCTCCGCCTGGGCCAGACGATCCTTCCGGTCGCGTCGCTGATCCTCGGCGTCGCGCTGATCGTGCTCGGGGTGGTGCTGCTCGCGCGCGGGAGCGCCCGCCCGGCGGACGAGCCGGCTCCGGAGACCCGCCCGGCCGACGCGCTCTGACCAGGAAGACGTGCCCTGAGATCCGCCGACCTCGCCGAGCGGCGCTCCCGCGAAGGGACGCGCGCCAGCCCGGAGCCGCACCGCGAACGCGAGCGCGGCCGCGCCGGGCTCCTGACCGCGGCCGCGCTCGCGGTGCTGGCGCTGGCGCCACTGCTCGGGCGCGGCTACGTGCTCGCCTACGACATGGTGTTCGTGCCGCGGACGCAGCTCACCCGCGAGCTGCTGGGGCTCGGCGCGGCGGTCGCCAGGGCGGTGCCGAGCGACCTGCTGGTGGCGCTCGCCTCGCGCGCGCTCCCGGCCGACGTGCTGCAGAAGCTGGTGCTGGTGGCCATCTTCGCCGGCGGCGGCTGGGGCGCCGCCCGGCTGGCGCCGACGGCGACCGCGCTGGGCGGCGCCGCGGCCGCCGCGCTCTACGTCTGGAACGCGGGCGTCTACGAGCGGCTGCTCATGGGCCACTGGGCCCTGCTGGTGTCGTACGCGGCCCTGCCCTGGGCCGCGAGCGCGGCGATCGCCTACCGCGAGGGGAGGCGGCCCATCCACGGCCTGGTGGCTGGCCTTGCCGTTGCCGCCTGCGGCAGCCCGCCGGGCGGCGTCATCGCCGCGGCCGTGGCCCTGCTGGTGGTCGCCTGGCCTGGCGGCCGGCGCGAGGCGGGCGCGCGACCCGCGCCGCGGTCCGCTGTGGGCCGGGCGGCCGCGGTGCTCGCCGCCAGCCTGCTGCTGAACGCCCCCTGGTGGGTGCCGAGCGTGCTGCGGCCCGGGGGCGTGCCCGTCAGGCCGGCGGGCGCCGCCGCCTTCGCCTCGCGGCCCGACGGGCCGCTCGGCACCGCCGGCAGCCTGCTGGGCCTCGGCGGCATCTGGAACGAGCGGGTGGTCCCGCCCGGGCAGGGCTCGTGGCTGTGGTTGCCCGGCTTCGCGGTGGTGCTCGCCATCGCCGTGCTGGGCTGGCGGGTGGTGCCCGGGCGCTGGCCGCGCGGCGCCGCGGCCGCGCTGCTGGCGGCGGCCGGCGCCGGGCTGGCGCTGGCGCTGGCCTACAGCGTCCCCGGGCTGCGCACGCTGGTCGACCTGGCCGTCGAGCACCTGCCCGGCGGCGGCCTGGTGCGCGACGCGCAGAAGTTCGTCGCGCCGCTGGCGCTGCTGGAGGCGGTGGGCTTCGGCGTCGGCGCCGAGCGCCTGCTCGCGGCCGTTGGCGACCGGCGCTGGCGCGCGGCGCTGGCCGCCACGCTGGTGGCCGCCCCGCTGCTGCTGTTGCCCGCGCTGGCGTGGGCCGCCGGCGGGCGCCTGGCCGCCGTCGACTACCCGCGCGAATGGGCCGAGGCGCGCGCGGTGATGGCGGCCGACCCGGTCCGCGGCGACATGCTCGTGCTGCCCTGGCACCTGTACCTGGCGTTCCCGTGGAACGGCGGCCGCGTGGTGCTCGACCCGGCGCAGCGCTACTTCACCCGCCGCGCGGTCGGCAACGACGACCTGGAGCTGGCCGGTGTCGCCGTGCCCGGCGAGGACCCGGACGGCGCCCGCCTGGCGCCGCTGGTGACCGGGTCGGCGCCGCTCGCCGGCAGCCTCGGCCCCGCCGGGATCCGCTACGTGCTCGTGCTCAAGGTCGTCGACTGGGCGCGGTTCACGCCGCGCCTCGCCGGACTGACCGAGGTCGTCGACAATCCCGAGCTGTCGCTGTACCGGGTGCCCGACCCCGCCGTGGCGCGGCCGCCGGGCGCTCCGGCGGCCCCGGTGCTGCTCGCCGACGCCCTGGCGCTGGCGACCCTGGCCTGGGCCGTCACCGGCCTGCCCATAGCTCACCGTGCTCGCCAACTGGTATCCTCCCGGCAATCTGGAGAAGGGAACCGCTAATGAGCCCGACCATGCGGATCTTTTTCGCTCTGGCCGTCGGCGCCCTGCTGCTGGCGTTCGCGGCGTCCCTGACGCTGGTCACGGCCTCGAGCAGCCAGACGCAGCCCGACCAGCCGCTGGTCGTCTACGGCTCCCGCTGACCCGGCCTCGGCGGCGTCCAGCACCGCCGCGAAGGTCGCGGCGGCATGATCCCAGCCGAACCGGGCGCAGCGCGCCCGGGCGGCCTCGCCCAGCCGCTCGCGCAGCGCGCGGTCGGTGAGGATGCGCTCCAGGTGCGCGGCGAGCTCCTCCGGCCCGTCCGCGAGCAGGCCGGTGACGCCGTGGACGATCGACTCGCCCAGCCCTCCGGCGGAGCTGAAGCCGACCGCCGGGACGCCGTGCTCGGCCGCCTCGATCACCGCCAGCCCCCAGCCCTCCTTGAGCGAGGGCATCGCCAGCACCCAGGACGCCGCCAGCAGCTCGCTCTTGGTGGCCTCGTCCACGAAGCCGCAGAAGCGCACCGCCCCGCCGAGCGCCAGGCGCTCGGCGGCCGCGCGCAACTGTGGCTCCCACCAGCCGCGGCCGACGACCAGCAGGCGCAGGTCGGGGATGCGCTCGCGCAGCCGCGCGGTCGCCTCCAGGGCCAGCTCGACCCGCTTGTGGGGCACCAGCCGGCCGAGGACGCAGATGGTGGGCGCCGCCGACCTGGCGGCCGGGTCGGGCGGGTGCGGCTCGGCGCCGTTGTGGACAACGGTGATGGACTCGGGGCGCACGCCGAGGTCGATCAGCTCCCGGCGGGTGCTCTGGGACACCGCCACGTAGCTGGCGCGGCGGTAGACCCTGGGCGCGAGGCGGGACTCGACCCACCAGCCGAGGCGGGCCAGCGGCGCGGGCAGCACAACCGGCCACTGCTCGCGGTGGACGTGGTGCACGAGGACGACGACCGGGCACCGGCACCACAGCGTTGACAGGAATGGCAAGCCGTTCTGGACGTCGACGATGACCCCGTGGGGGCCCAGGCGCCGACCCAGGTGCAGCAGGAACGCGCGCAGGTGCACGCTGCGTCCCGAGCCGCGGCGCAGCATGCGGATGCCGCGGCGCCACTCCTCGCTAGGTGCGCGGGCGTGGGCGGCACAGACCAGCGTGACCGGCCGTCCCCGCTCGGCAAGGCCGGCCGCCATCCGCTCCACGTACAGCTCGGAGCCGCCGCCCTCAGGGTTGGCGGTGTCGCGCCAGTTCAGGATCACGACACCGCTGGGGCGGCGTGCGCAGCCGTCGGGGGGAGCCGGCGGCGAGGTCGGCGGTGGCACGGCATCCATGTGTTACGGACCGTATCAGCCATGCCACCCGCATGCCAATGCGGGCTCTTCAACCGCAGTTGTCCGGGCCTGCCGCCTCGCCGCATTTCGCCCGGTCGGCATCCGCTCCATCAGTCGCCCCGGGCGCTCAACCCCCGCGACCTTCTCAGGTCCCCCGGGAGGTCAGACCCCCTGTGGGCCTTGCGGACCCTGCTCCTGGATGGTGAAGCGGACCTGCCCCTCCTCCATCTGGGCGTCGAGGACCTTGTCGTCCAGGTAGTCGGTGACGCCGTCCTCCAGGAACAGCTTCGTGCCCGACTCCTCGACCACGCTGTCGGTCTCGGTCGGTCCCTCCACGATCGACAGCTCGAGCCTCGACTCCGAGTCGTTGACCGGCTTCGCCGAGATCTTGACGCCACCGTCCGGAATTGGCGAGGACGCCACGATCGCATGGATGACCTCGGCTGCCTCGCTGGTGATTGTGAGCACGATTGGATCACACCCTTTCCACGGCACGTCCATCAGAGATACCTCCACAACTGGCCTCGAAACGTTCGATCGAGATGACGTGCGTCACCAAATGCGGGCCGTGGCACCGTGCGACCTCCGCCCGCAAAGGGTGGGCACGTCGCCGGCGTCGCCCCCGCGCACGCTCACAGCAGCCCCGACAGGGCGCCGATCGGCATGCGCAGGTCCTCGAGCATGCGCAGGTCCTCCGCTGGCGGGCGGCCCAGCGTGGTCAGGTAATTGCCGATGATGAGCGCGTTGATCCCGGCGGTCATGCCCATCGCCTGCAGCTCGCGCAGGGTGATCTCGCGGCCGCCGGCGTAGCGCAGGATCACGCCGGGCATCCCCAGGCGGAACAGCGCGATCCAGCGCAGCGCCTCCAGCGGCGCCACCGGCGCCCGCCGCGCCAGCGGGGTGCCCGGCCGCGGGTCCAGGAAGTTCACCGGCACCTCCGCGGGCCCCAGCCGGCGAAGCTGGCCCAGCAGCTCCACACGCTGCGCCGGCGACTCGCCCATGCCGAGCAACACCCCGGAGCACAGCTCCATGCCCACCTCGCGCACCAGCAGGCAGGTGTCGTAGCGCTCCTGCCAGGTGTGGGTGCTGACCACGCGCGGGAAGAACGACCGGGCGGTCTCGAGGTTGTGGTTGTAGCGGTGCACCCCGCCCTCGGCGAGGCGCCGGGCCTGGCCGGGGGTGAGGATGCCGAGGCTGGCGGCGACCTGCAGGCCGGTCTCGGCGCGGATCGCCGCGGTCGCCTCCAGGACCCGGTCGATGGTGCGCTCGCCGGGGCCGCGCAGGGCCATCACGATGCAGAACTCGCTGGCGCCGAGCGCGGCGGTCTGCCGCGCCGCCTCCAGGAGCTGGCCGAGGTCGAGCGCCGGCGTGGCGCGCACGGGAGTGTCGAAGCGCGCGGACTGCGAGCAGAAGTGACAGTCCTCTGGGCAGCCGCCGGTCTTAGCCGACAGGATGCCCTCCAGCTCCACGGCCGGGCCCAGGCGCGCGAGGCGGACCTCGTGCGCGAGCGCCGCCAGCGAGGGGACGGCGCCGTCGGGCAGCTCGGCGAGGGCGCCGAGCTCGGCCATGCCGAGATCGCGGCCGTCGTCCAGCAGGGCCCTGGCGGTGCTGGTGAGCAGGTGGCGTGGGGTCACGGCGCCTCCGTGGGGAGCTGGGACAGTGCGCTCGCCGCCAGCCGGGCGGCCAGGTCGGCGGCATCGACGAGCACCCGCAGGCCGCAACGGTCGCGCAGCCAGGCGAGGTTGGCGCGGTGCAGGCGGTCGGTCGGGTCGTAGCGGTTGAGCACCACGGTGAGCGGAGCGGCGCGAGCGAAGGCGGCGGCGGCCAGCCGCACCGCGTTGATCGCCCCGAGCCCCGCCTCGGCCACCAGCAGCACCTCGTCGGCGCCCACGGCGGCGGCCAGGTCGACGGTGTCGCCGTCGCCGGCCAGCGGCGACCGCGGGCCGCCGACGCCCTCGACCACCACCACGCCGCGGTTTGGCAAGTGCAGCTCGGCGACCAGCTCGGCGATGCCGAAGCCGGCCCTGCCGAGCAGGTCGGCCGCCATCGGCGGGGCGGCGGCCAGCGGCAGCCAGCGGTGCGGCGGGCACACCCGCTCCGGGTCCTCGCCGCTGGCCGCCGCCAGCACCTCCGCGTCGGTCGGCCCCTCACCCGGGGCGAAGGACTGCACGGGCTTGCGGGCCGCCACCGGCACGCCAGCCTCGCGGAGCGCGCGCAGCAGCCCGGCGGCGACCCAGGTCTTGCCCACCTCGGTCGCGGTGCCGCTGACGACCAGCAGGGAGCGCTCACGCACGGGCAGCTCCCTGCGCGGCCGCGACCCGCAGGCGGAGGCCCGCCAGGGCCGCCGCGAGCGCCTGCACCTGCAACGTGGTGTGGGCCGCCGAGAGGCTGACCCGCAGCCGGCTCGAGCCCGGCGGCACCGTGGGCGGGCGGATCGCCGGCACCAGCAGGCCCGCCCGCTCGAGCCTGGCCGCCGCGTCCAGCGCCGCCCGCTCGTCCCCCAGCGGCAGCGGCAGGATCGGGCTGGGGTGGCCGGGCGCCAGCCGCTCGACGTGGCCGCGCAGGCGCTCCCTGAGCGCCTCGCCCTCGCCCGAGCGCAGCACGCCGAGGGCCGCCAGCGCCGCCGCCGCGTCCGCGGGCGGCAGCGCGGTGGTGAACACAAACGACCGCGCCCGGTTGCGGAGCAGGTCGATCAGCGGTCCCGGGCCGGCCACGAAGCCGCCGACCGCGCCCAGCGTCTTGGACAGCGTGCCGACCCGCAGCACCTCCGCCCCGCCGAGGTCGGGCTCCGGCCCGAGCACGCTGTGCGCCTCGTCGACCACCAGCAGCGCCTCGTGGCGCCGGCACAGCCACGCCAGCGCCTCCACCGGCGCCAGGTCGCCGTCCATGGAGAACACCGCGTCGGTGACCACCACCGCGCGCGGCGCGCGGCCCAGCAGGCGGGCGACGGCGTCGAGGTCGCGGTGGGGATAGACGGCCACCTCGGCGCGGGCGAGCCGGCACCCGTCGATGATGGAGGCGTGGTTGCGCTCGTCCGACGCCAGCAGCACGCCGGCGCCGGCCAGCGCGGCCAGCGCCCCGAGATTGGCCATGAACCCGGTCGGGAACAGCAGCGCCCGCTGCGCGTGCTTCCACTCGGCCAGCGCCGCCTCCAGCTCGCCGTGGACCGGCCGCGACCCGGTGAGCAGCCGCGCGGCGCCCGCGCCGGTGCCCCACCGCTCCAGCGCCTGGTGCGCCGCGGCCACCACCGCCGGGTGCACCCGCAGGCCCAGGTAGTCGTTGCCGGCGAAGGACACCACCGTGGGGCCGTCCTGGAGCCGCCCGCTGACGGCGTCGTGGCTGTCGAAATCCCGCGTCACCCGCCAGCGCCCGGCCTCGCGGATCTCCCGCGCCTGGGCCGCCGCCCATGCGCCCCAGGCGCCGCTCACGCCCCCGCCACCTCGACGATCGCCTCCCGCAGCACGCCGACCAGCCTGTCCAGCTCGGCGCTGGTGATGGTCAGGGGCGGCACGAGCACGATGGTGTCGCCGAGGGGGCGCAGCAGCACGCCGCGGCGCACCGCGGCCGCGCACACCCGGCGCCCGGTGCGCGCCCGCCCACCCGCCTCCAGGTCGATCCCGCACAGCAGGCCCTCCAGGCGCACCTCGCGCGCGGCCGCCAGCGGCGCGATCCGCTCCCGCAGCAGGCCGCGCAGCTCGGCCGAGCGCTCGGCCACGCCGGCCAGCACGTCCCATCGCTCCAGCAGCCGCAGGTGCTCCAGCGCCACCGCCGCGGCGAGCGCGTTGCCGGCGTAGGAGTGGCCGTGGTACAGGGTCCGCGGGCCGAGATCCTCGCCCAGGAAGGCGCGGTAGACGCGGTCGGCCGCGATGGTCGCCGACATCGGCAGGTACCCGCCGGTCATCCCCTTGCCCAGCGCCAGCAGGTCGGGCCGCAGCCCGCAGCGCCGCGACGCGAACAGCGCGCCGGTGCGGCCGAACCCGGTCGCCACCTCGTCGCAGATCAGCAGCGTCCCGGTCTCCCGACACGCCTCGCCGAGCTGCGCGAACTCCTCCGCCGCCACCATCAGCATGCCGGCGGCGCCCTGGACCAGCGGCTCCACCACCACCGCCGCCAGCTCGTCGGCGTGCGCCCGCACCAGCTCCGCCGCCACCTTGACGCAGTCGGGCCGGTCGAAGCCGGGGGCGCGCAGCACCGGGAACCGCAGCGGCTCGAACAGCAGGCCGTTGAAGGCGTCGTCGCCGACCGACAGCGCGCCCACGGTGTCGCCGTGATAGGCCCCGGCGAAGCCGAGGTAGCTGGTGCGGCCGCCCACGCCCAGGTTGGCCCAGTACTGGAAGGCGATCCGCAGCGCCTGCTCGACGGCGCCAGCGCCGTCGCTGGCGAACAGCACGTGCGGCCGCTCCACCGGGACCACCCTGGCCAGCGCCTCGGCGAGCTCGACCACCACCCGGTTGCCGTTGCCGAGCATGGTGGAGTGGGCGATGCGCCCGGCCTGCTCGACCAGCGCCCGGTCCAGCTCGGGCACGCGATGGCCCAGCGTGGTCAGCCACAGCGAGGAGATCCCGTCGAGGTAGCGCCGCCCGTCCACGTCGATCAGCTCGCGGCCCTCACCGCGCTCCACCATCACCGGCGCGTTCTCCGCCCACGCCGCCATCTGCGTGAAGCCATGCCAGACCACCGCCGCGTCCCGCTCGGCCCAGCTCGCCATCAGTGCGGCCAACCTCCCCACTCTCGAGCCCGAATGCAACGACAGGAGACAGTACGCGTCACCCGAGGATTCCGCGTGACAGCGGGCCGGCGCCGCTGAGCGTGCCCTGTCTGGCCGGCGACCGGCGTCTCCGCGGCCAGCCGCGTCAGACGGGACCCGGCCAGTGGCCCTGCCGATCCCCGGATCGCCGCGGCGCGGCGACGTGCAGCCGGCCGGCGACGACCTCGCCGGCGACGTCGGTGATCTTGCGGCTCGAGGAGCGCGCGATCTGGCGCAGGCGCTCGAAGGCGGCCTGCTCGTCCACGCTCAGCCGCGCCATCAGCACGCCCTTGGCCTGCTCGATCGCGATCCTGGACTCCAGCGCCCGCCTGAGCTGGGCGACCAGCTCGGCCTGCTGGCTCGCCTCGGCGGCCTGGGCGAGCAGTCTGCCGAGCACGGCCGCGAACGCGTTCATCGCGCTCACGTCGGCGGCGCTCCAGCGACGCGGCGCGCGGCTGATGGCGTTGCAGGTGCCCAGAGCGCGGCCGTCGACGGCGACGGGCACGGCGAGCACGCCGCAGATCCCGTGCGCCGCCGCCACCTCCGCCAGCCGCAGCCACTGCGGATCACCGCGCACGTCCTCGGTGGCGACGGGGACGTTGGCCGCGATGGCCTTCACGCAGGGGCCCTCCTGGAGGTCACGCTGCGCCTGCTCGAACGCGCGGCCGGACTCGTCGGTGGCGGTCACCCAGCCCAGGCGGCCCTGCCCGTCGGCGAGCATCAGCCCGGCGCCGTCGGTGCCGAGCACCGTGACCACCGATTCGGCCACCCCCTGGAGCGCGGCCGACAGCGCCTCCCAGTCCGGCCGCCCGGAGCCGCCGTCGGCGAGCCGGCTGCCGCCGGGAGCCAGCAGGCCGGCGAGCCCGCTCGCCGATGCCGGCAGCTCGCGCAGCAGCCAGGCCAGGGCCGTGCCGGCGCCGCTCGGGTCGCGCAGGCTCCCCGCCAGCGCGCGCACGCGGACCCCGAAGCCGTGCCGAGGCTGCAGCCGCAGATCCAGCTCGACTCCCTCGAGCCGGTCGGGCCGCAGCAGCAACTGGCGGAACGCCCTGCGGTCCGCGAGCTGCACGAAGCTGGCCAGGGGCTTGCCGGCGAGCCACTGCCTGTCCACGCCCAGCAACGCCGAGGCGCGCAAATTGGCCTGCCGTACCAGACCCTCCCGGTCGGTGACCAGGTAGGCGCTCGGCGCCTCCTCGAACAGCGCCCGGTAGCGCTCGCGCTCGCCTTCCACGGCGTTGAGGTAGGTCCCGTCGGAGCGGAGCTGCTCCTCGGTCACGCGCAGCTCCTCCAGCGCCGTGCTCAGCTCGGCGAGGGCCTCGACCACGACAGGGTCGTCGACGCTGGCGAGGCGGCGGTGGAAGCGGTCGCCGTGGGTCCGAACCTTCCGCAATTGCCGGACGAACTGTTCCTGCATCCCCACGGCCTCCCCACCGGACCATCGCTCAGAGCATCAGGGTAACTATTATCGTTCCCCGTCCCGCGCGTCCTGCTCCATCATCACGATGGCGCCGCGAACGTGCTCGTCGGTGCCGACCAGAGGGCTGCAGGTAACCTGGCAGGTGATGTGCCTGCCGCGCCGGTTGGTCGCCGCCAGCGAGAGGCCGCGCGGGCTGGGCTCGCCCGCGCCTGACAGCACGGCGCGCACCGCCGGCAGGATCTGGTCGAGCGGCAGGCCGATGTCCAGGTTGAAGAAATGCTTGCCCTGGACCTCGTCCTGGCGGATGCCCCAGAGGTCCTCGGAGCGCTGGTTCCACACCAGGATGCGCATGTCGGCGTCGAGCACGGCCACGCCCCCGCCCAGGCTCGCCCAGATCGACTCCAGGAAGGCGTTGACCTCGTTCAGCTCGGCCGTGCGGCGGCTCAGCTCGTCGTTGATCGTCTGCAGCTCCTCGTTGGTGGACTGCATCTCCTCGTTCATCGTCTCGAGCTCTTCGTTGGTGGACTGCAGCTCCTCGTTGGTGGTCTCCAGCTCCTCCACCGTGGATTGCAGCTCCTCGTTGGTGGTCTCCAGCTCCTCGTTGGTGGACTGCAGCTCCTCGTAGGCCTCCTCGAGCCCGTGGTTGGCGTGCTCCAGCTCCTGCTGGAAGCGGCGCGAGCGGGTCACGTCCGTGAAGCTGACGCTGGCGCCCAGCAGCGTCTGGTCGTGGTGCAGCAGCGGCACGATCTCGACCTCGAGGAAGGTCGGGTCGCCGGCGGCGTCGATCCACTCGACCTCGAACGGGGGTGGGGGACGGCGCTCGGTGTAGGCCTGCTGGATCCTGGAGCGCAGCTCCACCGGCCGGTAGGACACCTCGAGGTCCTGGAACGGCCGGCCGGTGTCGTCGGCCGAGAGGTGGAACAGCGTGCGCGCCTGCCGGTTGATCTGCATCACGTGGCCAGAGGCGTCGATGACGACGTGGGCGACCGGGCTCGCCTCGAAGGCGGACTGGCGGATGCGGTTGTCCACCGAGTCGATCGCCCCTTGGTTCGCGTCCTCGGTCCCGGTGAGCACCATCAGCCGGTCGCGCAGCGATTCCCGAGGAGCCTTGCGGAACATGCGCCGCTTGAGGTCGAGCGCTGTGAACACGTTCGAGTGCGCCAGCAGCATCTCGGCCCTGCCCAGGAACAGGTAGCCCTCCTCGCGTAGGGCGAAGCTGAAGCGCGCCAGGATGTGGGCCTGCGCGTCGGCGTTGAAATACATCATGGTGTTGCGGCACACCAGCAGGTCGACCCGGGAGATGGGCGCGTCCTGCAGCAGGTCGTGGCGGCCGAAGATCACCGCCCGCCGCAGCTCCTTGGAGAACACGTGGTCCTGGCCGTTGCGCTCGAAGTAGCGCTCCAGCAGCTCCGGCGGCACGCCCTCGGTCTCGCGCTGGCTGTAGCGGGCGGCGCGAGCCTGGTTGAGGGCCTCGTCGTCGATGTCGGTGGCGTAGATCTTGACCCTGTCCCTGATGTCGTCCTTGCCGAACGTCTCGGCCAGCAGCATCGCCAGGGTGTATGCCTCCTCACCGCTGGCGCAGCCGGCGCTCCAGATGCGCACCGGCTCGTCCGGCTGCTTCTGCGCCAGGATGCGCGGCAGCACGTCGGTGGCCAGGTACTGCCACGTCCCCGGGTCGCGGAAGAACCCGGTGACGTTGATCAGGATGGTGTTGAACAGCTGGGTGAACTCGTCCGGGACCACCTCGAGGTAGTCGAGGTAGTCGAGGTAGGTCGCCACCCTGACAGCCTGCATGCGTTTCTGCACCCGCCGGCTGAGGCTGCTGCGCTTGTAGCCGGTGAAGTCGAAGCCGCGGCTGCGGCGCAGGTAGTCGAGCAGGACCTCGAGGTCCTGCTCACCGTTCTGGTCGCTCATGCGATGCTCGCTCGTTTCCTGTCCGCTCTGGCCTGATGCTGGCAACGCTACTGCGTTTCAGGAGCAGCTCGCGCAGCACGGCGGCCGCCTGCTCCGCCTCGCGGGCCTGCTCGTCGAAGCGGACGGCGGTCAGGCGGTGGCCGCGGACACGTGCGGGGTTCGCCAGCCGGTGGGCCAGCGCCGCCCGCTCCTGCAAACTCCGCAGCGCCACCCACAGCGCCCCCTCCAGCGCCTCGCTCTGGTGGCTGAGCAGGCTCTCCGGGGACCAGGCGTGGCCCACGTGGCAGCGGAAGCGGACCAGGCCGCCGCCGTCGTGGATCTCCCACAGCACCCCCTGGCAGTCCGGGCAGGCGAAGATCGACGGCCGCCCCTTCGTGGTGGCGGGCTCGCGGCCGGGGAGCGGGGGGACGAGCTCGTCAGGCTCCGGCTCCGAGGCGCCGGACCGGGACGGCGGTGTGGGCGACGGGACGCCGCCGTCCGCCGGCGGCGTGGGCCCGGGGTTGAGCGACGTCATGGCAAGCTCCCGCAGCAGCGCCGCGATGGCCGAGACCGCCACGACGCGGTCCACCTTCGCGTGCTCGATCGCGCTGCTCGGCATGCCCGAGTAGAGGGCGTCATCGGGGTCCTGGACGATCGTCGTGCCGCCCCCGCCCTTGATCGCGAGCAGCCCGGCGGTGCCGTCGTCCAGCGCGCCGGACAGCACCACGCCCACCGTGTGCGGCCCGTGGGCCCGGGCGGCGCTGCGGAACATCGGGTCGATGGCCGGACGGTGGCCGTTCTCGCGCGGGCCGTGGCTGAGCCGGACGGCGCTCTCGCCGACCAGCAGGTGCATGTCGGGCGGCGCGACGTAGATGCGGCTGTGCCGGATCGGCTCGCCGTCCCTGGCGTGCGCGGCGTGCAGCGGTCCCTGCCGGTCGAGGATGCTCGGCAGCGCGCTCGTGGCGCTCGGTGGCACGTGCAGCACCACGAACAGCGCGGCGGGCAGCTCCGGTGGCAACGACCGCACCAGCCGCCCCAGCGCCTCCACCCCACCGGCCGAAGCACCGACGACCACGATGTCGTGGCCTCGCATACTCGCCTCCCGTGGTCCCATGCTCCAGGGGCGAAGGTCGGCCTGACCCGCCAGGGCCACCGCGAGCAGCCGGGCTGGGGCGCGACGCCGCCACCCCGACCCGCCAATCATGCGCCCCTGGAGACACCGCGTCCATGACCCGCGGCCGGTCGCTCGACGGGGGATTGCCCGCGTGAGGAGGAAGATAACCGCACCCGGCCCGCCGCCACGATGGTGGTGGTCGCCGGCCTGCTCGACCCGCGCTGGCGGGTCGAGATCGAAGCTGAGGCGGTTGTGGGCCCAACGGTTACCAGCCCGAGACCGGCGCGCGCTGATCACGGCATCGCTTCGTGACCCTGGTGCCCGAAGCTCGCCTTGTTGCTGCCGAGCGCAGCTGGGGGGGCCTTCGCTCGGCGGCACGGAACGCCCGGGGGATCCGCCGCGCCGGCTCGGTTGGAGGCCGAGCCGGCGCGGCGGGAGCGGTGCCGCTCGCATGCGGCGCAGACTAGGGGGAACCATGAGGACACCCGCACCCAACCAGACCAGACCACCGCCGGCGAGTCCCGGCACCACCCGGCGACGGCGATCGCTCGCACCACTCATCGCCGCGGCGCTCACCCTCGCGGCGGTGAGCACCGGAGTCGCGGTGGCGCTGTCCGTCGGGCAGACGCCCGCCAGATCGACGGGCCAACCGGCGGGCGTCGCGGTCAGCCCGACCACCGTCAGCCCGACGCAGGCCGCCACGCCGCCAAGCGGCGCGGCGCAACCGTCCGACCAGGGCGAGGCCACGCCGGGCCCGGCCGCCACCAGCCCCCACAGCCCAGCGCTGGCGGACGGCACCTACGACGCCTTCGTCCGCGGTGTCAACGTCGACCGCCGCACGGTCGTGATCGACCTCGCCCAGGTCATCGAGGGCGAGGCGGCCATCAAGAAGGCCCTCCGCGAGGACGGCAAGCCGGAGGGATGGGCATCGGCAGGCTATTACGTGCGCAACCAGAACTCGTTGCTGCGCACGCTCCCGGTGGCCCGTGACGTGCGGATAAAGTTCCACAGCAGTTGCGAGGACCCTGCAAGCGGGCCCACCGCGCTGAACGAGCTCTCCAAGCGGATCGTCCGCTTCAAGGGGATGTTCTACTACCACTTCACAATGCGGGACGGTCTCGTGCGGACCATGGAAGAGCGGCAGGTCCAGCCGGCGTGCTGATGCCCGATGTGGGCGCTACGTCCTCGGGCTCAGCGCGGCCGGCCGCGCTGAGCCCGGCCCGCCTCACGACCGGTCGCCGCGCAGGCGCGCGTACAGGACGCCGTCGTGCCAGCGCCCGCCGCCGAAGGCCAGGCCGCGCATGACCCCCTCGCGGCGGAAGCCGATCCGCTCCAGCGCCCGCTGCTCGACGAGGTTCTCCACGTTGGTGATGGCCTGCAGCCGGTTGGCCAGCGTGGTCGCGAACAGGTAGTCCACCAGCAGCCCCTGGGCGGCGGTGCCGACGCCGCGGCCGCGGTGCTCCGGGAACAGCAGGATGCCGATCTCCAGGCAGCCGCCCTCCGGGCCGCCGGCCCGGATCATGTGCCAGCTCACGATCCCGGCGAGGACGTCCTCCGGCAGGCCGACCGCGAGAAACGCCGAGTCCGGCCCGAGCAGCCCGTCTTCCTCCCAGCGCCGCCGGCGCACGTTGGGGCTGCGGAAGCCGAACCACTCGAACGGCTCGCTCACGGAGGGATCGGTGTCGAGGCGGCTCAGCGCCTCCAGGTCTGCCTCCCCGACCGGGCGCAGCACCACGAGCTTGTTGCGCATCGGCACATGATCCACGACGCGGGCCAGCAAGGCGACCAGCGCCTGCCGTACTGGCGACCCCCATGTCGGGAGTACCGTCACTACGCGCCGGTCAGCGGTCACCCGCTGACCGCGTGGCCACTATGAGATAATCTTTAGACCTTATCGGGTGGCGCGACCGGGCGCGCGTCGTGTACCTGGAGGAGGCAGCGCATGACCCAGAAGCACCCGGCGGCGACCACGTGGAGGGATCCCGCGTTCGCGCGGACCTGGTCGGAGAGTGACGAGCTCGGCAATCTGCTCGCGCTGCCGTGGGCGCTTGCGGCGGCCATCGTCGCCGACGACAACCCGGCGCCTGGCCCGGTGGTCGACGTGGCCAGTGGCCCTGGCTCCTTCCTCGCGGCGTTCCTCGATGAGCTCGGGGACCGCCGCGGGGTCTGGCTGGACGCCTCCGAGGGCATGCTGGAGCAGGCGCGCGAGCGCCTGGCGCGGTTCGGCGACCGGGTCCAGTTCCGCCTCGGCGACATGACCGACCTGGCCGCGGCGGGCGTGCCCGACGGCGTGGCCGCCATCACCACCTCCCGCGCCGCCCACCATCTCGACCGGGAAGAGCTGGCCTCCTTCTACGCCGAGGCGGCCGCGCGCCTGGCGCCCGGCGGCTGGCTGGTCAACCTCGACCACACCGGGCCAGAGCCCCATTGGGACCGCCGCTTCCGCGCGGTGCGCCGCCGCTTCATCGGGCCCCGCGGCGAGGAGGGCAGGCACCACCACAACTACCCCCTCACCAGCGTCCAGGACCACCTGGACGCGTTCGCCGGCGCCGGCCTCGACGACGTGGAGATCGCCTGGAAGGCCTTCTACACCTGCCTCTTCATGGCCAGGAAGCCCGGCTGACCCGGCGCCGGGAGCGGCGAGGTCAGGGGCTCACGGTCCCCGGCGTCGCGCCTTGGCGGCGTGGAAGCGCCAGACCGCGTCGTCGTTGAACGTGGCGCCGAGGTCGGGCAGCTCGGCCACGTCCTCTGGGGGCAGGTCCCGGGCCTTGCGGCCCAGCTGCGCCAGTGTCAGGGTGACGCGCGCGAGCGCCTCCAGGTTCAGCGCCCTGACCACCGCCTGCTCGACACTGGCGCCGGTCACGGTGATGCCGTGGCCGCGCAGCACGCACACCGAGCCGCCGGCCATCGCCGCGATCATCTCGGCGGCCAGCTCCGGGCGGCGGATCAGCACCGACCGCGGGTAGACGGGCACGCCCTCGAGGGCCATGCGCATCGCCGGGATGTTGTAGGCGCCGAACACCGGCCGCAGCTCGAGGCCGGCGAGCCCGCACAGCAGCACCGCGGGAGGGTGGGCGTGGACCACGGCGCCGACCTCAGGGCGGGCGCGCAGCAGCTCACCGTGGATCGGCAGCTCGTTGGGCACCTGGTAGCCGCCCGCCAGGTCGTCGCCGTGGCCGTCGAGGTCCACCAGGCGCACGTCCTCGGCGCTGGTGAACTCCAGGCCACGCTCCTGGGGACCGCGGCAGCGCAGCAGCATGCGGCGGTCGTCCGCGCGGGCGCTGACGTGGCCGAGCACGCCCTCGACCAGACCCTCCGCCGCCAGGATCCTGCACGCCTCCGCGACCGTCCCGCGCAGGCCCGCCAAGCGCTCGTCGCTGCTGCTCATCGCCCTCCTCGGAGTCGGCAGGCTCAGGGCATGACGCTCACATGGATCGCCGCCGGGTCCAGGCGGGCGCCGCACGGCAGGTACTCCTCCACCGCCACCCGGTGGCCGACCGACACGCCCCAGCGCTCGGCGGCCCGCTCCCCGAGGGCGACCACGCTGCCGACGTTCTCGTGCCCGACCGCCGGCAGCGGCAGGTCGCGCTGCTCGGTGGCGCACGGCTCGGTGGCGACCGCCGCGCGGCTGCGGTCGGGCAGCGCGCTCACCTGGCTCAGACCTGGTCCGGATCGGGCAGGCGCGGCCCCCTGTCGGTCTCGTGCCGGCCCACTTCCACCATCGCGAACTCGTTCCGGTAGCTCTCGCCCATATGTAAGGCTTACCGCACGAACGTCAGGTTGTACAACGGCTGGTCCGAATGCAGCGGCCGTGATGCCGCCGACCGGCGAGCGGTTCAGCCACCAGTCGACGGACGAATGCTAGTCTTGTAGTCGCCGACGTCGGGAATCTCCGACTCGTGCGCGACGTAGCCCTACGTCCGCTCGAAGATGTTGCGGACCTCCGCCTCGAAGACTTCCCGGTCCATGTAGGCACCGGTGTGAACCTGGAAGGTGTCCTACCGGTCGAGCAAGGGAGTCGAGATGAGTCGCTCTCGCCCGTCGAACCAGCCCGTGGGCACGATCCCGCCCGCGAGCCCGGGCGCTGGCGGGGCGGCCGCGGGGGGGCTGTTCAGCCGCGTCAACCCAGGCCGCATCTCCGCCATCATCGTGGACCAGATCCGCCTGCTGATGCGGCAGGGCCAGCTGCAGCCGGGCGACCGGCTGCCGGCCGAACGGGAGCTGTGCGAGCACTTCGGCGTCAGCCGCGTGACCGTCCGCGAGGCGCTGCGCGTCCTGGAGGCCAACGGCCTGGTCGAGATCCGCGTCGGCGCGCGCGGCGGGACCTTCGTGCGCAGGCCGTCCAAGGAGCGGGTCGGCGAGGGCATCGCCGACTACCTGACGATGTCGTCGGTCACCTCTGGCGACGTCACCGAGCTGCGGATGGTGCTGGAGCTGGGGATCATCCCGCTGATCTGCGAGCGCGCCACCGCCGAAGACGTCGAGGAGCTGCTCGAGATCTGCCACCAGGCACAGGACGCGCTGGCCACCGACAGCTACGACGTCGGCATGTCGGTCGAGTTCCACACCCGCGTGGCGCGGTGCGCGCACAACGGCGCCATCGAGCTGCTGCTGCCGTCGCTGCAGGGTCCCCTGCTGATGTCGCTGCACCAGGCCAGGCAGGCCGCGCCGGAGATGGGCAAGCGGGGCACCAAGGAGCACCTGGCGTTCGTCGAGGCGGTCAGGGACCGTGACGTGGCGACCGCGACCGGGATCATGCGCGCCCACCTGGAGCGCACCGCCGCCCGGGTGCGCCAGGACGAGCGCGCCGAGCCGTCGCGCGTCACCTGAGGCGGGGTCGCCGAGCGCCTCGCGCAGGGGACCGCCCCTCGCGATCAGGCGGCGTGGCCGAGGGCCCGGCGGGCCGCCGCCGTCACCTCGGCGGCGTCGCGGGCGACCGCGGCGACGTGGCCGTCGGGACGCAGGAGCCAGGTCTCGCCGTCGCGCGCGCCGAGCGCGTCGCGCACGTGCCCGTCGTGGTCGAGGTCCTCCAGCCGCAGGACGCGCGCGGGCGCGCCGCCGGCCCGCTTCAGCGCCAGCGCGGTGGCCGCGGCGTCGGCGTGGCCGCAGGTGAGGGCGAGCAGCCCCTCGCGGACGATCTGGCGGAGCTGGGCGACGTGCGGGCGCTCCGGGTCGCGCACGGGCGCGTCGGGCACCAGGATGCCCGGCGCGGGGACCGGGGTCTCGCCGCGCGGCGGCCGGCCCGCGAAGGGCCGGCTCGGGTCGGCGGTCGTGAGCGGCGAAGCCACGTACCAGAACGGCTCGGAGAAGCGGCCGGAGTCGATGGCGTCGCGGCTGCCCGGGTCGTGCGCCGCGCGCTCGAGCACGTCGCGCCGGCGCGCCCACGCGGCGCGCGACTGCGGCACCAGGAAGTCCATCGTGCGCGAGGTGACCTCGAGGTTCTCCAGCGCGGCGGCCAGCCGCTCGGCGTGGTAGCTGTCGAGCAGGGACGGCGGCGCCCAGCCCCGCAGCACGAAGGCCAGCTTCCAGGCGGCGTTCTCGGCGTCCTGCACCCCCGAGTTCAGCCCCCGCGCGCCGAACGGCGCGTACATGTGCGCGCAGTCGCCGGCGAGCAGCACCCGCCCCGCGACCAGCCGGTCCGCATGGCGGGAGTGGAAGCGGTACACCGACTTCCAGACGATCTCGTACGGTCGCTCGCCGATGATCTGCCTGATGCGGGCGTCGAGCCGCCCGTCGGCCTGCTCGGCGTCGAGGTCGAAGCCGGCCGGGACCTGCCAGTCGATGCGGTAGGTCGAGCCGGGGCAGGGGTGGATGAGCACCTGCCGGTCGGGGTTCCACACCGGATCGAAGTAGAAGCGCCGCTCCGTCTCCCATCCGGGCAGGTCGACGCGGATGTCGCAGATCAGGAAGCGGTCGTCGAAGGTGCGCCCGTCGAAGCCGACGCCGAGCATCCGGCGCACCGCCTCGCCCCGCGCGCCGGCGCACGCCACCACGTACGGCGCCGTCAGCGCGACCTCGCCCCGCGCGGTCCGGCAGCGCAGCGTGACCCCGGCCTGGTCCTGGTCGATGCCCACGACCTCATGGGCCCAGCGGGTCTGGATCAGCGGCTGCGCCGCGATCGCCTCGTCCAGGATCCGCTCGGTCCGCGCCTGCGAGATGTTGACGCAGGCCGGCAGCGGCGAGCGGCCCCGGTCCACGAACGACCACGAGAACAGCTCGCGGTCGCGGTAGAAGGTCCGCGCGGTCGTCCAGGTCACGCCCTCCTCGGCGATGCGCCAGGCGCCGACCGCCGCCCACACGTCGAGCACGTCGCGGGCCTGGCAGATCGCTCTGGAGCCCTCGGCGTCGCGCTCCGGGCGGTTGTCGAGCACCACCACCGGGACGCCCCAGCGGGCCAGCAGCAGCGCGGTCGTCTGGCCCACCGGGCCGTTGCCGATCACCACCGCCGGGTCCGCGCCCGTGGTCATCTGGCTCGCCATCAGTCCTCAGTCCTGCAGCGCGTTCCACACCTCGCGGTCGCGCTCGGCGGTCCAGATGCGCGGCCAGTCGATCCCGTCCAGTTCGTCCCACAGCCGCTGCACGTTGAACGGCAGGCAGTGCTCGAAGATGGGCCAGCGCCCGTAGCGCGGCGCGAGCGCCTCGTGGGTCGCCTCGAAGGCCTGCTTGAGCGTCCCGCCCGCCACGTGCACCGCGCCCACCCGCTCGCGCATGACCATCAGGAAGTGGCGGGACTGCTCGATCGCCGCGTCGACCGCCGCGCGCCCGCTGGCCACGGCCCCCCTGCCCCCGACCAGCGTCTCGGCGCCGAGCGCCTTCACCGCGTCCAGCGTGCCGGTGGACCAGTCGGCGTGGAACGCGTCGCCGGTGTAGAGCGCCGCCTGCGCCTCCACCAGGTCGCCGGCGAACAGCACGCGCTGGCGCGGCAGCCAGGCCACGATGTCGCCGGCGGTGTGACCGCGGCCGCAGTACCGCAGCACCAGCTCGCCGCGGTCGCCGCCAAGGTCGATGGTGAGCCGGTCGTTAAAGGTCAGCGTCGGCCAGGTAAGGCCGGGGATGGACTCGGGTTCGCGGAACAGCCGCGGCATGCGGGCGTACTCGCTCTCCCAGTCCTGCTTGCCACGCTCGGCCACCAGCTCGCGGGTCCGCTCGTGCGCGACGATCACCTGCGCGTCGAAGGCGCTGGCGCCCAGCACCCGCACCGCGTGGTAGTGCGACAGGACCAGGTAGCGCACCGGCTTGCCGGTGTGCTGGCGCAGCTTGGCCAGCCACTCCCTGGCCGCCACCGGCGTGGCGCGGGCCTCGAAGCACACCAGGAAGTCCTCGCCCTCGACCGCGCCGACGTTGGGGTCGCCCTCGGCGGTCAGCGCGTAGACGCCCGCTCCGAGCACCTCGAGGGTCTCGGTCTTGGCTCCCAGGTCCGCCGAGGATGCGAACGGCCTCGCTGGCATGGCTGCACCTCCGGTCCGCGGCGCCTACCGTAAGACGGTGACTAGATAGTAGGACGACCTTGGGGGGTCATCATGCCGTTCTACCGCACGATCGGCGAGGTCCCGCGCAAGCGCCACATCCAGTTCCGCAAGCCGGACGGCTCGCTGCACGCCGAGGAGCTGGTGGGCCAGGAGGGCTTCTCCTCCGACGCCTCCCTGCTGTACCACCGCCACACCCCCACCGCGATCGTCAAGGCCGAGCCGGTCGAGCTGCCCGCCGCGGCTGAGCAGCTCGTCGCCAACCACCCCCTGCTCCCCCGCCACTTCCAGACCAGCGGCCTGCCCACCGGCGGTGACCTCGTGACCGGCCGCCAGCTCCTGCTCGCCAACGCCGACGTGCGGCTTTCGTTCGCGGCGGCCGACCGCGGCAGCGAGCTGTACCGCAGCGCCACCGGCGACGAGCTGGTCTACCTGCAGGCCGGGCGGGCGCGCTTCGAGTCGGTCTTCGGAACGCTCGAGGTGGGCGAGGGCGACTACGTGCTGGTGCCCAACGGCGCCACCCACCGCTGGCTGCCCGAGGGCGGGGCGCCGGTGCGGGCGCTGGTGGTGGAGGCGAGCGGGCACATGCGGCCCCCTGAGCGCTACCGCTCGCGCCACGGCCAGTTCCTGGAGCACGCCCCCTATAGCGAGCGCGACCTGCGCGGCCCCGCCGAGCCGCTGCTGGTGGACGAGGGCGAGACGCCGGTGCTGGTGCGCCACCGCGCCGGGCTGAGCCGCCTCACCTACCTGCACCACCCGTTCGACGTGGTGGGCTGGGATGGCTACCTGTACCCGTACGCGTTCAACATCCACGATTTCGAGCCGATCGTGAAGCGGGTGCACATGCCACCGCCGACGCACCAGACATTCGAGGGCCCGAGCTTCGTGGTCTGCTCGTTCTGCCCGCGACCGCTGGATTTCGACCCGGAGGCGGTGCCGATCCCCTACAACCACCACAACGTGGACTCCGACGAGGTGCTGTTCTACGTGGGCGGGGACTATTCGGCGCGCAGGGGCTCCGGCATCGGGCTCGGCTCGATCTCGCTGCATCCGTCGGGGTTCACGCACGGCCCGCAGCCGGGCGCGGTGGAGGCGTCGATCGGGCAGCAGCGCACGGACGAGATGGCGGTGATGGTGGACACGTTCCGGCCGCTGCTGCTGGGTCCGGCGGCGCAGCGCTCAGAGGACCCGGAGTACGCCTGGAGCTGGGCCCGCGCCCAGCAGGCCAGGGGCACGTAGGCCGAGCGCCACGTTGGTCAGCGGACGGTAAGGGTTCCATTCTCGGACGATTTACCGACTTCTCCCGGCTGCTCCCGGCTGAGGATAATCCCGGCAGGACCGCGTGCCTGGAGCGTGCGCAAACGCCTCGGGCCGCCTGCCGGGGGAGGGTTCATGGCCGCAGTTTCCGCCGTTTCCGCACGCCATCGCATCAGGGTCGCGCTCGTCGTCGGCGCGGTCCTGGCCGCCAGCCTCGCCGCGTTCGCGGGGCCGGCGCAGGCCGTCTCGCCCAACGTCGTCATCAGCCAGGTCTACGGTGGCGGCGGGAACAGCGGAGCGCCCTTCACCCACGACTACATCGAGCTGTTCAACCGGGGCACGGCAGCCGCCTCGGTGAGCGGCTGGTCGCTGCAGTACGCCAGCGCCACCGGGACCGGGAACCTGGGCGCCAACACCGGCCAGCTCACCGAGCTGCCAAGCGTCTCGCTGGCGCCTGGCCAGTACCTGCTCGTCGAGGAGGCCTCCACCGCCGCGGTCGGCTCGCCGCTGCCGGCGCCGGACGTCGTCGACCCGAGCCCCATCAGCATGAGCGCGACCGGTGGCAAGGTCGCCCTGGTGAGCAGCGTCACCCCGCTGGGCTGCAACGGTGGCTCGACTCCCTGCCCGCCGCCGCGCCCGCACCCCGCAACAGCGCGTCGCCGCTGAGCCCCTGCCCGGACAACCAGCCGGTGGTCGCCAGCTGCGGCGGCCGCTCTCCACCCTCAGCGGCGTGGCCGCCACCACCCAGGTCAGCGCCACGGATGCCGACGGCACGGTGACGAGCATCGCCATCACCAGCGTGACGCCCTCGCCAGCGCCCGGCTCCATCGTCCTCGGCAACCTGGTTCCCGCCGCCGCTCCCGGCGAGACCGCCACGGCGAGCGTCACCGTGGACGCCAGCACCCCAACGGCACGTACTCCGTGGCCGTCGCCGCCCACAACGACGATCCCGCGCCGCAGTCGGCGACCTGCACGCTTACGGTGAGCGTGGTCGACGCCACGCCGATCCACGACATCCAGGGCGCGAGCCACCTCTCCCCCAGGAGCGGCCAGACCGTCGCCGGGGTCCGGGGCGTGGTCACCGCGCGCACCGGCGGCGGCTTCTGGTTCCAGGACCCGAGCCCCGACGCGCAGCAGGCCACCTCGGAAGGGCTGTTCGTGTTCACCTCCTCGGCGCCTGCGGTGGCCGTCGGGGATCTGGTGCAGGTGAGCGGGCGCGTGTCGGAGTTCCGACCGGGCGGCGACGCCGACAACCTCACCACCACCGAGCTCACCGGGTCCTCGATCAGCGTGGTGTCGTCGGGCAACGCGCCGCCCGCGGCGACCGTCGTGGGGACCGGCGGGCGCGTCCCGCCCGGTGAGGTCATCGAGGACGACGCCAGCGGGGACGTGGAGACCGGCGGCGCCTTCGACCCCGCCGGCGACGGCATCGACTTCTACGAGAGCCTGGAGGGCATGCGGGTCGAGCTGAACAACGCGGTCGCCGTCGGACCCCGCAACAACTTCGGCGAGATCCCGGTGGTCGGCGACGACGGTGCGAACGCGAGCGTGCGCACCGGGCGGGGCGGCGTCGTCGTGCGGCCGGGCGATTTCAACCCCGAGCGGGTCTTCCTCGACGACGTCATCGCCCCGACCCCGTCGGTCGACGTGGGCGACCACCTCCCCGGCGCGGCCGTCGGGGTCATGGACTACTCCTTCGGCAACTACAAGCTGGAGGTGACGTCCACGCCCGGCACCCTGTCCGGCGGGCTCGCCAGAGAGGTGACCGCCGCGCCGGCCGCGGACCAGCTCTCGGCGGCCACCTTCAACGTCGAGAACCTCGACCCCTCGGACCCGCAGGCCAAGTTCGACGACCTCGCCGGCCTGATCGTCGACAACCTGCGGGCGCCGGACGTGGTCGCCGTCGAGGAGATCCAGGACGACAACGGCGCGGCCAACGACGCGGTCGTCGACGCGGCCCTGACCTTCAGCCGGTTGATCTCCGCGATCCAGGGCGCCGGCGGCCCGACCTACGACTTCCGCCAGAGTTCTCGACCGCGGTCGCCACCCTGCGGGCCGGCGTGCTCCACGACCTGATCGAGACCCTGCCGCAGAGCGAGCGCTACACCTACGACTTCGAGGGCAACTCCCAGGCGCTCGACCACATCCTGCTGAGCAACGCGCTGTTCGCCGAGCAGCCGTTCTCCTACGACACGGCGACCAGGGGCTCGACATCCTCGCGCCCGGCTACCCGAAGTCGCAGCAGATCGCCTGCAGCTCCACCGCGCCGGTCGACAGCATCGAGGAGACCGTGACCGTCGGCTACAGCAGCCTCACGTACGACCCGGCCAGTGACACCTACACCTACGTCTGGAAGACCGACAAGCGCTGGGAGGGGACCTGCCGGCAGTTGGTGGTGAGGCTGGACGACGGGACATCGCACCGCGCCAACTTCAAGTTCACCAGGTGACTGCGGGGGGCGCCGGCCCGCCGAGGGCGGGCTGGTGCTGATTTGCCCGGGGTCGTCTCGCTGTGGGATGTTCCGCTGACCCGCACTTCCCTTCGGCAGGGGTGCCGGCGGCGCGCAGCCGTGGTGCATGCCGCCGACCCCCCTGCCGATCCTCTCAGTTGGTGGAGTGCTCGAGCGGCCAGGAGCGCAGCGGGAGGGAGACAATCCCTCCAGCGGGGGAGGTCCGCCGCCGGCATCCGGACCGATACTAGAGCGCATGCAGACACACCAAGGCCCGACCGTGGTGGCGTGGGCCAGAGCCCACCCGGTGGCCGTCGACACCCTGCTAGCGGTTCTTCTGGCGGTGGTCTCGCTGATCGCGCTGGTCTTCAAGGCGCGCGCCGAGCACATGGCACCCCCGGGTCTGCTGGCGGTGGCCCTTGTGCTGCTGGTCAACCTGCCGCTCGCCTGGCGGCGGCGCCACCCGCTGGGGGTCGGGGCGGCGGTCGGGCTCGCCTCGGTGGCCTACGGCATCTCGCCGCTCCCCGACCTGGTGACGCCCGTGCCGCTCGGAGGCGTGGTCGCCCTCTACAGCATGGTCGCCTACTGCCGCCGCTGGGAGGCGGTCATCGCCGGGGTGGCCTCCGGCGTGGCGGTGCTGGTCATCGCCTTGCTCCCCGAGACCAATACCGACCTGCTCGACTTCTCGTTCACGACGCTGCTGCTGGCCAGCGCCTGGGTGCTCGGCGACAGCGCCCGTGTCCGCCGCGCCTACACCGCCGAGCTGGAGGTGCGCGCGGCCTGGCTGGCGCGCGAGCGGGACCTGCAGGCGCAGCGGGCGGTGACCGCCGAGCGCGCCCGCATTGCGCGGGAGCTGCACGACGTGATCGCCCACCACGTGAGCATGATGGTGGTCCAGGCCGAGGCCGGCCCGGTGCTGGTGGACCGCGGCGACCCCGCCGGCCAGACGCGGGCCTTCGACACGATCTCCACCGTCGGCCGGCAGGCGCTGGTCGAGATGCGCCGCCTGCTCGGGGTGCTGCGCTCCGAGGGCGGCGAGCCCGCGCCGAGCCTGGCGCCCCAGCCGGGCGTGGCGCAGCTCCCGAGCCTGGTGGAGCAGGTCCGCGAGGCGGGCCTGGCGGTGGAGCTGGTGGTCGAGGGCGAGCCCGTCCCGCTGCCGCCAGGGGTCGACCTGTCCGCCTACCGGATCGTGCAGGAGGCGCTGACCAACACCATCAAGCACGCCGGGCCGGGCCGGGTCCGCGTGCTGGTGCGCTACGCCGAGCGGGACCTGCACATCGAGGTCTGCGACGACGGGCGCGGTGCTCCTGTGGCCGGGCGGGACGGGAGGCCCGGCCATGGACTGATCGGCATGCGCGAACGGGCCCACCTGTTCGGCGGCGAGCTGGCCGCCGGGCCCGGCCCGCGGGGGGGCTTCACCGTCGCGGCCCGCCTGCCGATCGGCGGCGGCGGATGAGCATCCGCGTGATGGTCGCCGACGACCAGGGGCTGGTACGCGCCGGCTTCCGCATGATCCTGGAGGCGCAGCCCGACATCCAGGTGATCGCCGAGGCCGTCGACGGCGCCGAGGCGGTCGCCACCGCGCGCCGCCTGCGGCCGGACGTGGTACTGATGGACGTGCGCATGCCGCGGGTGGACGGGCTGCAGGCGACCCGCCAGCTCGCCGGCCCGGGGGTGGCCGACCCGGTCAAGGTGCTGATGCTCACCACCTTCGACCTCGACGACTACGTCTACGAGGCGCTGCGGGCCGGGGCCAGCGGCTTCCTGCTCAAGGACGTGCGCCGCGAGGACCTGGTCGCCGCGGTGCGGGTGGTGGCGGCCGGCGAGGCGCTGCTGGCCCCATCGATCACCAAGCGGCTGATCGGCGAGTTCGCCCGCCGTCCGCGGTCGGCGGAGGTGGCGCGGGGCGCGCTGGATTCGCTCACCCCCAGAGAGCACGAGGTCCTGGAGCTGATCGCCACAGGGCGGTCCAACGCGGAGATCGCCGCCGGGCTGGTGATCGGCGAGCAGACGGTGAAAACCCATGTCGGCAACGTACTGGCCAAGCTGGGCCTGCGCGACCGCATCCACGCCGTGATCCTGGCCTACGAGGTCGGCCTGGTGCAGCCCGGCGCCTCCTGAAGCGGCGGGAGCGCGCGCGAAGCCGTTCCCGTCACCACCCTCAGGCGGGCTCGAAGACGAGCCGGAGCTCGATCGTCGCGCTGTCCTCGATGGACACCACCGGGCCGAACCTCGGCGGCTGGATGCCGTAGTCGCTCATCCGCACGGGCAGCCGCGCCGCCATCTGGATCGTGTCGCCATCCCAGCGGCCCTGCAACGGGAGGGTGACCGCACGGGTGACGCCGTGGACGCTGAGGCGCCCGCTGCCCTCCGCGGTCACCTGCTGGCCCCGCGCCGGTGCCGCCGGCAGCTCGATCGGCGCGGTGAGCTCGAAGGTCGCCATGGGGAAGCTCTCTGACTCCAGCCCCCGGCCGCGGATGGCGTTGTCGCGGCGAGACTCGTCGCTGGCCAGCTCGCGCAGGTCGGCCTGGATCCTGGCCGCCTCGACCCGCTCGCCCGCGATGCGCAGCGTCCCGGTGACCGCCGTGGTGCGGCCGACGGCCTCATTCGGCGCCGACAGGAACGTGAGCTGCTCGCGGACCCGGTAGCCGACGAAGGAGGCGCCGTCAGCGCGGACCCGCCAGGTCCCGTCCAGCCCGGCGCCGGACTGGGTCGCGCCGTCGCTCTGGGTGGAGGTCGCGGGCGGGGCGGTCGAGGCGGGTGCCTCCAGCGTGGCCGGCGCCGGGGCATTGGAGCTCCTCGCCGACAGCAGCGCGTAGCCGCCGCCGAGCAGCACGACGAGCGCGACGCCCCCGGCGATGCTGAGCTTGGCAGCGCGACGCATCGGCCGCCTCCTCCGCCACGGGGCCGGGGGTGCCGTTCCAGGCCCCGGACCTCCACGAATGGCGCGAGCAGCGTCGCCCGCGACGCCTAAAGCCACGGTCAAAGGAAACCGAGCAAACCGTGGAAGCCGTGGGCGTCCAGCGCCATTCCGGCGCCGCTGCGCGCCGCCGCGCCGTCTCTGGTACTGTGGTTTCTGGCTGGGGTGTCTGATTTTGCCAGAACGGCTCGGGCCACCCGCCGGCCCCGGCCCAGGGGGTCGGGAGGCGGACACGGGGCTCGCGGCTTGGGGGAGCCGCTCGAGGGACCTGTCCGCTCTCCCGCCTCGGTACCGCCATCGGTGCGGCGTCGCGGGCACGCTCGCCGGCCCGCAAAGGGTCATGAGGACTTGGCCAGCAGCGCCTCCCACAGGCCGGGGTGATCGCGGAGCTCGGCCCGCGTGACCCGGGTCAGGGCGGCCGGGCGCGCCGACCGCAGGGCGCCGGCCACCGCGGCGGCGCCGAGCGCCTCGCCGGCGCTTGCGAGTGGGCGCTCGGGCCCGAGCGGGACCGCGAGGGCGGCGAGCAGCTCGGCCACGTCGACGTCCAGCAGGCGCTCGCTCGCGGCCGCCTCGGCCCGGTCGAAGTCGACCACCCAGGGCGCCCCCCGCTCGTCCACGACGATGCTCGTCCTGCCGAGGTCGCCGTGGGCGATGCCAGCCTCGCGCAGCAGCGCCACCTCGCGCCAGAGCGCGCGCAGCAGGTCGTCGCCGATCTCGCCCGGCGCAAGCTGGTCGAGCGGTCGGCCCGCGATCCAGCGCTGCACCAGCAGCCCGGCGTCGTTGTCACAGGGGCCGGCGAAGATCACCGCCGGGACGCGGACGCCGGCGCCCGCCGCCAGCAGGTCCAGGTAGGCCTCGCGCTCGACCTGCTCGCGCGCGGAGCCGGGATGGGCGCTCGGGCGCGTCACCCCGAGCAGCAGCCGCCGCCAGGCCCGGTACAGCAGGTCGGCGTCGCGCCGCTCGCGCGGGATCAGCTTGGCGAACAGCCGCTCGCCCGCGGTGGTGGTGGCCACGAAGCCCGCCGAGCGGCGCTCGTCCGGGCCGCCGAGCGGCTCGACCCGGACCGTGTCGATCCCGCAGGAGGCCAGCGCCCGCCGCGCCCGCGCCGCCGACGGCCGCCCGCCGGGCGCGCCGACCAGCAGGTGCACCGTGGCGCCCACCGTCCAGCCGAGGGCCGCGCCGCCGAGCACGTCCAGCGGCAGGTGCGCGCCGACGTAGAGGCGGGCGAGGCCGACCAGCGCGGCGAGCGCCCAGACGATCCGGCGCGCGCGCCGGCCGAGAAAGGGGCTGGCGACGGTCGCCAGCGCGGCCGCCACCGCGGCGTGCCCGGAGACGTAGCCGAGCCCGGTCGCCGCCGGGCCGCGCACGTGCACGTCACCGAGCAGGCTCGGCGGCCGCCCCCGCTCCACCAGCTGCTTCACCAGCTTGGCCAGCAGCCAGGCGGCGCCGGCCGCGCCGGCCAGGTGGGCGGCCATGCGGAAGCGGCGGGTCAGCGCCGCCGCGGCGGCGGCCAGCGGCACGGCGAGCACATTGCCAGCCTGCATCACCAGCCAGAACAGCGGGTACAGCCACCCGGGCAGGTCGTTGACCAGCCGGAAGATATCGGTCTCGAGCACGCCGACGCGGTGACGCTGCACCACCTCCGCGCTCGCCACCAGGATCGCCAGCCCCGCCACGACCCGGAGCACGTCACCGGGATGGCGCGGTAGGACCAGTCGCGCGCCGCCAGCCAGGCCCACCCCCGCCAGCGGCGCGGCGCGCTCGCGGCCGTGGAGCTGCTGTCGGTGTCGCTCCCCCACGCGCGCTCCCTGTCCCCGGGGATGCAGCTCAGCGTCTCAGTGTAGCCTGAGCGAGCAGGCCGGCGACCCCAGGGAGCGGGGGATGCGCGCATCGAGCACAGCCAGGCTGGCGTCGTCGATCCTGATCGTCCTGGTCGCCCTGGCGGTGGCCGCCTGCAGCGGCGGGTCCGCGCGGCCCCCGGCGCCAGAAGACCCGCGCCGCCCGACCGTGACCATCGCCTCCTTCGACTTCCCGGAGAGCCAGATCCTCGCCGAGATCTACGCGCAGGCGCTGCGGCGGCGCGGCTATCCCGTCGAGGTCGTCGCGGCGCTCGGCACGCGCGAGATCGTCGAGCCCGCCCTGGAGCAGGGCAAGGCCGACCTGATCCCCGAGTACCTCGGCACCGCGCTGGACTTCCTCAGCGACGGCGGGCGCGTGGCCACGGCCGACGCCAGGCGCACGCACGGCCTGCTGCGGCGGGCCTTCGCGGCCCGCGGGGTGACGGTGCTGGACTTCTCCCCCGTCGAGAACCGCAACGGCTACGTCGTCAGCTCCGCGGCGGCGCGCGAGCACAACCTGCGCCGCCTCAGCGACCTGCTGCCACTGGCGTCGCGGCTCACCTTCGGCGGGCCGCCGGAGTGCCCGTCGCGGCCGCTGTGCCTCAAAGGCCTCGAAGAGCACTACGGCCTGCGCTTCGGGCGCTTCGCGCCGATGCCGTCGCGCGCCGTGACCGCCGCCGCCCTGGCGGCGGGCGAGATCGACGTGGGCATGATCGAGACCACCTCGGGCACCCTCGCCATCAGCGACCTCGTCCAGCTCGAGGACGACCGGCGGCTGCAGCCGGCCGAGAACATCGTCCCCGCGGTGCGCACGCAGATCATCGACGCCTATGGCACGCCGCTGACGAGCGTGCTGAACGCGGTCACCCGCGGTCTCACCGCGCACGAGCTGATCGCCATGAACCGCAGCGTGGAGCTGGGCGGTGAGCCGACCGAGGTGGCCGCCGGCTGGCTCGACGACCACCGCTTGGCCTGATCTCCCGTCATCCCGGCGGCCCCTTGCCATGACCCGGCCCCGTCAGGACGTGCCCAGGATCCGCGCCAGCGCCGTCGCGGCGATGTTGCGGCCGGTGAGCACCACCACGACCCGGCCAGCCACCGGCACCCTGCCGGCCAGCAGCGCCGCCACGCCGACCGCGCCGGCCCCCTCGACCACCAGCCCGCAGTCCACCGCAAGCAGGCGGATCGCCGCCTCGATCTCCGCCTCGCTCACCGCGGCGAAGGCGCGCACCCACCCGGCCGCCAGCCCCGGCGTGACGCTGCCGGGCTCCAGATTGCCGGCGAGCCCGTCGGCGAGCGTGGCGGCCACCGGCACCTGGACGATCCGGCCAGCCCGCACCGCCGCCGACAGCGCCCGCGAGGCGGAGGCCTCCACCCCCACCACGCTGGCGCCCTCCCGGCCCGCCGCCCACAGCGCCGTGCCGGCCAGCAGGCCGCCCCCGCCGACCGGCACCACCACGGTCACCTCGCCAGGCACCTGCTCGCCCAGCTCCCATCCGCAGGTGGCCTGCCCGGCGATGACCTGTGGGTCGTTGTAGGCCGACACGTAGACCGCGCCGTCCACGGCCAGGGACAGCGCGTGCCGCTCGGCCTCCTCGTAGGAGTCGCCGTGCTCCAGCACGCGCGCGCCCAGCCGCCGCAGCGCGGCGAGCTTGGCCGGCGAGGCCGTCCGCGGCACCACCACGGTCGCCGGCACGCCCAGCCTCGCCGAGGCGAAGACCACGCCGAGCGCGTGGTTGCCGGCCGAGGCCGTCACGACCCGCGCACCTGGCTCGGCGCCCGCCAGCGCGGCCAGCGCGCCGCGGACCTTGAACGAGCCGGTCGGCTGCATGCACTCGAGCTTGGCCAGCACCTGGCCGTCACGGCCCGGCAGCTCCAGCTCGACGACCGGCGTGGGCCGCAGGTGCGCCGCGACCACCACGCGCGCCAGCTCCAGGTCGGCCTCGGTCGGCTTGGCGACCTTGCGGGTCCCGTCCCCGCTCACAAGCCCAGCAGGGTGCGCAGGTGGCGGGGCGGCGGCGAGCCGTGCGCCAGCATCTGGTCGTGCAGCTCGCGCTCTGAGGCCGCGGGACGGGACGTCGCGAGGTCCCTGGCCAGGTCGCTGACCTCGATGAAGCCGACGAAATAGGTGGAAAGCTGGGTGGAGCTGAGCAGGGCGCGGCGCCACTTGCCGGCGGCCTCGCCCTCCTCCTGGTGGCCGCGCTCCAGCATCAGCCGCATCGCCTCGTCCTCGGTCATGCCGTGGGCGTGCACGCGGGCGTCCAGGATCGCGTTGAGGATCGTGCGGAGCTGCATCTTGAGCCGCTGCATGCGCAGCCCGTCGTCGCGGTAGCCGTGCTCGACCATCAGCCGCTCCGCGTAGACGGCCCAGCCCTCCACGAACGGGCCGCTCCACAACCCCGCCCGCAGCGGCGTGGCCCCGCGGAACCGCCGCGCGTGCGCGAGCTGCAGCGCGTGGCCCGGTATGCCTTCGTGCACCGTCAGGTCGTGGACCATGTGCCGGTTGTACTCGCGGAAGAACGACGCCACCCGCGCGGCCGGCCAGTCGGCCGGGGTCGGCGAGACCGCGAAGAACGTGGGCAGGGAAGCGGTCTCCAGGGGACCCGGCGGGTCGCAGTAGGCCACGGCGACACCGCGATGGAACTCCGGCATCACGATGACCTCGACCGGGTCGTCGTACATCGTGACCAGTCCCCGCTCGGCGACGAACTCGCCGGCCTCCGCCAGCGACCGCCGGCAGAGCTCCAGGATCGTGGCGTTGTCGGGACGGTCCTCGGCGAGTTGGTCCAGCACGCCGCGCACCAGGCCCGGCGTGCTCGCCGGCGCTTCGCCGAGGCGCGCGGCGGTGCTGGCGATCTCCTCCTCGGCCCGCGCCAGCTCCTCCTCGGCCCTGGCCAGGATCTGGTCGGAGTCGGTGGCGGCGTCGAGGGTGTAGGCGAGCTTGCGCGCGAACCGCTCGGGTCCGATCCGGGGGTCGGGACCCGGGCCCTCCAGCGAGGCGAGCCGCTCCGACAGCCAGCGCTGGTGCTCCTGGATCGCGGCCAGCGCGGCCGGGCGCGGCAGGTCGATCTCCGGGCGCAGCTCGGGCGCGGCCCCAAGCGCCCGGTCCACCTCCTCCGCGATCAGGGCCGCCGTGCCAGCGAACTGGCCGATCGCGGTCTCCAGGTGCACCCGCGGCATGTCCCGCAGGGACCGGCGGGCGACGTCCAGCGACGCGGGCACCTCACCCAGCCGGGCGGCCAGCGAGCGCAGCCGCTCCGGCAGTGGGGCGAAGTCGCGGGCCAGCAGGCTGTACAGGGCGCCGCCGGGGTTGGCCAGCAGCGGGCTCCACTCGTGGTCGCGCAGGACCTCCAGCTCGTACAGACGCCCCTCGAGCTGTGACCGCAGGATCTCGGCGTCCACCCGGTTGTCGGCGCTCAGCGCTCCGTCGAGCGCGGACAGCTCGCGGAGCTGGCCGCTGAGCGCGCGGCGCTCGTCCTCGAGCGCCTCTGGCCGGCTGTCGGGCAGGCGCGTGTCGAAGCGGTGGTCGCCCAGCTCGGTGGCCATGTCCGGGTGCCTGGTCAGGACGTCGTCCAGCGCTGCCCCGGCCAGGCGCTCGAAGCTCGCGTCGGCGTCGGCCATCGCGACTCCTCCTCGTCTCGCTCAGCGCTCTGGCCGCGGAGCGTAGCACCAGCGCCGCAGTGGCACCGTGCCCGCCCAGCGTGGCAAGGTTAGGAACCAGCTCCGCCTATCGCCGACAGTGAGGCACAGCGCATGAGCCGGACACGCGTGGTTCTGGCCGACGACGACGTCCTGCTGCGCGAGGGCATGGCAAGCCTGCTGGAGCGCTCCGGCTTCGAGGTCGTCGGCCAGGCTGGCGACAGCGACCAGCTTCTCGCTTTGGTCCGCGAGCACGCGCCCGACATGGCCATCGTCGACATCCGCATGCCGCCCACCCACACCACCGAAGGGCTGCAGGCCGCGCGCGTCATCCGCCAGGAGCGTCCCGCCACGGGCATCCTGGTGCTGTCGGCCCACGTGGCCGTCGAGCACGCCATGGAGCTGCTGGCCAGCGGCCAGCGCATCGGCTACCTGCTCAAGCGCCGCGTCACCGACGTCGAGGAGTTCGCCGACACCGTGGAGCGCATCGCCAGAGGAGGGTCGGTCGTCGACCCCGCCCTGGTCCAGGAGCTGGTCGCCGCCCGCCGCCGCGACGACCCGCTGGCCGCGCTGACCAGCCGCGAGCGCGAGGTGCTCGAGCTGATGGCCGAGGGGCGCTCCAACGCCGGCATCGGCCGGCGCCTGTGGGTCACCGAGGGGACCGTCGAGAAGCACGTGCGCAGCATCCTGTCCAAGCTCTCGCTGCCCGAGACCGATGACGACCACCGCCGCGTCCTCGCGGTCGTCACCTTCCTGGAGGCCCGCTGACGCCGCCGCCGCCGAGCAGCTCGCCGATCGCCCTGGCCGACAGCCTGGACTTCGACAGCGCAGCTCCATGCGGCCAGGATTGCAGCCGCGCCAGCCCGGTCGCATCCCAGCTACCTGGAAACTCCCGCGTGGGCGGTGGCGCCGGCCGGAAGCGGAAGGCGGGCGCCCACGGCAGGAGCGGCGACCCGCCTCAGGCGCAGCGCGAGCAGAGGCCGCGGAGCTCGAGGCTGTGGCCGGTCGCCTTGAAGCCGCTGCGCGCGGCGATGGCCTCGACGGCCGCCTGCAGGCCGCCCTCGATCTCGGCCGGCGCCTCGTAGTCCTCCATGCGTCCGCAGCTGTCGCAGACGAGATGGTGATGGTGCCCGACAAGCGCCTCGGACAGCTCGTAGCGGGCCATCCCGCCGGCGCCTGGGTGGCGGATCACGGCGCCGGCGCGCTCCAGGACGGCGAGGTTGCGGTAGGTCGAGCTCTGCGGCAGGTCGGATGCCGCGTCCAGGATCTCGGGGATCTCCAGCGGCCGGCCGGCCTGGTGCAGCAGGTCGACCAGGGCGCGGCGACCGGCGGTGTAGCGCTGGCCAACGTGGGCGAGCCGTCTGGCCACCTCACCATGGGGAGCTTCTGTGTGGGAAGCCTCGGCTGTCCTGGTGTTCACGAGCTCCTCCACGGATTGGTCCTTGTCTCACAAAAGGTTCACAACGAACTATGCGGCCAGGCGGGCGCCATGACCGGCGCGGTGCCGGCGGCGGACCAGCAGCTCGCGGACCGCCCCGTGGCGCGGCGCGACGAGCACGGAGACAGTGAAGAGCCCGGCCGCGACCAGCACGATGGTGGCGCCGGCGGCGATGTTCCATTGCCGCGACAGTACCAGCCCGATGACGCCGCTGGCCGCGCCGAGCGCGGCGGACAGCGCCATCGTCGCGCCGAGCCGGTCGGTCCACAGGCGTGCGGTCGCGGCTGGCGCCGCGATCAGCGCCACCGACAGGATGGTCCCCACCGCCGGGATCGAGGTCACCACCACGACCTCGATCAGCAGCAGCATGACGACGTCGAGGGCGATCGCCGGGTAGCCGAGGGCCGCGAGCCCGTGGGGGTCGAAGGCGCCGAGCACGAGCTCCTTGTGCAGCCCCGCGAGCGCCCCAAGCACCACGACCGCGGCGACGGCGGTGATGAGGAGGTCGCCGGGCTGCACGGTGACGATCGAGCCGACCAGGTAGGCGCTCAGGTTCTTGGTGAAGCCGGCCTGCGCCGACAGCAGCAGCACGCCGAGCGCGAAGGTGCCGGCCAGCACCACCCCGATCGCGCTGCTGTCGTCGATGCGGTCGCGAGCGCCCAGCAGCGCCACCACCACGACCACCACCATGCCGAACAGCCCCGCGCCGAGCAGCAGGTTCACCCCGGCAAGGGCGGCGAGCACCACGCCCGGGAAGGTGGCGTGCCCCAGCGCCAGGGTCAGGAAGGGCAGGCGCCGCAGCAGCACGTGCACACCGATGACCCCGGAGAGGATGCCGACCATCACCGCCTCGAGCATGGCCCGCTGCGCGAACGAGCCGGAGAAGGCGTCGGTCAGCCAGCTCACCGGGCGCTCCCGCCGCCCGGCCGCGCCAGCGCCCGCCTTCCCGGTCCGGCGGCCAGCGCGACCACGAAGAACCCGACAAGGACGACGACGATGGTGGCGCCGGACACCAGCCGCACCCCCCGCTGCACCGAGACGTCGTAGCTGATGGCCAGGCCCAGCCAGCCCGCCACCGCGCCGAGCCCGCAGGCCAGCGCGACCATGGTGGCCACGCGGTCGGTGAGCAGCCGGGCGGTGGCCGCCGGCACCACGATCAGCGCGATCACCAGCACGGTGCCGACCGCTTTGACGGCGGCCACCACCACCAGGGCGATCAGCACGTTGAGGACCAGGTCCAGCAGGTCGACGCGGTAGCCCATGGCGGCGGCGCCGTCCGGGTCGAAGGCGCGCAGCAGCAGCTCCTTGCGCAGCGCCACCAGCACGCCGAGGACGACCGCCGCCACCAGGCAGGTCTGTGCCAGCTCCACGGGCTCCACCGCAAGGACCCGGCCGAACAGGAACGCGCTCAGGTCGGCGGTGTAGGAGTCCAGGCGCGAGACGAGCACCACCCCGAGCGCGAAGAACGAGGTCAGCAGCACCGCAAGGGCGGCGTCGGCGGTGACCCGCCGGTTGGCGGTCAGGATGGTGAGCAGCAGCGCCGAGGCGATCCCGGCGACCAGCGCGCCGAGGAAGATCGACTGGCCGGCCAGGTAGGCGATGACCACGCCTGGAAAGACCGTGTGGGTGAGCGCGTCGCCGACGAACGCCAGGCGCCGCAGCACCACGAAGACGCCGACGGCGCCGGCGAGCACCCCGAGCACCAGCACGGCCAGCAGCGCTCGCTGCATGAACCCCACCTGGAACGGCTCGATCAGCAGGCGGCTCACGGCTGCGCCAGGATCACGCTGTCGCCCCGCAGCTGCAGCGCGTGGCCGCCGTAGGTGGCCCGCAGCAGCTCGGGGGTGAGGGTCGTGGCGACCGGGCCGAACGCGAACTGGTGCCGGTTCAGCAGGCAGACCTCGTCGCAGAACAGGTGCGCGAGGGCGAGGTCGTGGGTGGAGATGACCACGGCGGCGCGCGCCTGCTCGCGCAGCCGCCGCAGCGCGGCGAGCAGCAGCTCCTCTGAGGTCGCGTCGATGCCGTTGAAGGGCTCGTCGAGCAGCAGCAGCCGGGCCTGCTGCGCGATCGCGCGGGCGAGCAGCACCCGCTGGCGCTGCCCGCCCGACAGCGTCCCGAAGCGCTCGCGGGCGTGGTCGGCCAGGCCAACCTCCTCGAGCGCGGCGGCCGCGGCCCGGCGGTCGGCGCGCCCCGGCCAGCGCACCCAGCCGACGTGGGGGTAGCGGCCCATCAGCACCACCTGCCCGGCCGTCACCGGGAACTCGGCGTCGAGGGTGTCCGCCTGGGGCACGTAGGCGACCTGGCGGCGGGCGGTCGCGGGCGGCCCGCCGAGCACGGTGATGGACCCGCGCACCACCGGCACCAGCCCGAGGATGGCCTTGAGCAGGGTGGACTTGCCGGCGCCGTTGGGACCGATCAGCGCGACGGACTCGCCGGGGTCGACCACTCCGTCGACGTCCTCGAGCACCGGCGCGCGGCCGTACGCCATCGCCGCGTGGCGCATGACCAGCGCGTGGGTCGTGGTGGTGCCGGCCCCGTCCACCATCACGTGGAGGTGAGATTGGCGACGATCGTCTTCGTGTTGTGCTCCATCATCTCGAGGTAGGTGGCGCCCTCCGAGCCGGCCGGGCCGAGGGCGTCGCCGTACAGGGCGTCCTCCCCCTCCACGACCTTCACGCCTGCCTCCTTGGCGATGGTCTCGGCGGTCTTCGGCGGCAGCGAGCTCTCCGAGAATATCGCCTTCACGCCGGTGGCCTTGATCTTGGCGACGAGATCGGTGATGTCTTTGGCCGACAGCTCCGCGGAGGTGTCGAAGCTGGGGATGATCGAGCCGATGAACTCCAGACGGTACCGCGCCACGTAGTAGGCGAAGGCGTCGTGGTTGGTGACCAGCTTCTTGTTGGCCAGGCTGCTGACCTGCCTGGCGATGTCGGAGTCCAGAGCGTCCAGCTTGGCGTTGTAGGCGTCCAGGTTGGACTTGAAGAAGCTGGCGTCATCCGGGTCGGCCGCGGCGAGCGCCTGCTCGACGTTGGCGACCATGAGCTTGGCGTTCATCGGGTTCTGCCAGATGTGCGGGTCGCCGGCGGGCTCGGCCTGCGAGTCCTCGCCCTTGATGATCTGCACGCCCTTGCTCGCGTCCACCATCGTGCCCTTGAAGCCGGCGCTCTTGACGGTGTCGTCGAGCCACTTCTCCAGGCCGACGCCGTTCTTGACCAGCACGTCGGCCTTGGCGATGGCGTCGACGTCCGCGGGCGAGGGCTCGAAGTCGTGCGCGTCGACGTTCGGCTTGAGGATGCCGGTGAGCTTGATCCGGTCACCGCCGATGACGCGGGTGAAGTCCTGGATCTGGCTGGTGGTGGCGACCACGTTGAGGGTCTTGCCGCCGGAGGCGGTGCCCGACCCGCCAGTCCCGGACGAGCCGCCGCAGCCGGCCAGCAGGACCGCCGCCGTGGCGGCGGCGAGCGCCACGAGATGCTTGCGCACGTCAGCTCCTCACACCGGAGAGAACAGAAAGCAGAATGGTAATCGTTCTCAGTCGCATAGTCAAGCCGAACCCGCGCGGACGTGCAACCTCGCCGACTGGGCTGAGGTTGCACCTCGCGAGCCGTGCCACCGAATATCTTTGCCCAGGAATTGGGTGAGAATGCGGCCATGGAACCCACGAGATCCCGGCTGGACGGCCACGTGGCGATGCTGGTGGGCGTCGGCCTGCTCATCGTCGCCGCGGCGGTGGGCGCCGGCGCGCTGTGGCCGCGCCACGACGCCGGGCCGGCCGCGGCGCGGAGCAACGCCCCCAGGATCGTGGACGCCGTGGTGACCAAGGTCACGCCGCGGGCGTGCGCCAAGGACGAGCGGCAGCAGGCGCAGCCGGACGCGGTGTGCTCGACGGTGGTGGCACGGCGGGCCGACAACCAGCGCGCGGTGACCTTCGACTTCACCGACCAGAGCGGCGGGATCGTCAAGGTCGGCCGGCGGGTGAAGCTGTCGGTCCTCGAGCAGCCGGGCCAGCCGCCCTTCTACAACATCGCCGACCTCGAGCGCGGCCCCCCGATGCTGCTGCTCACGCTCGTCTTCGTGGCGGCCGTCCTGGCCTTCGCACGCTGGCAGGGCGTGCGCTCGCTGATCGGCCTGGCCACGTCGTTCGCGATCATCATCGGCTTCATCGTCCCGGCCATCCTCGACGGCCGCAACCCGATCGCCGTGGCGCTGGTCGGCTCGCTGGCGATCATGATCGTCTCGCTGTACCTGTCCCACGGGCTGGCGCGCAAAACCACCGCCGCCCTGGTGGGGACGGCCCTCGCCCTCGGCCTCACCGGCGCGCTGGCCGTCGTCTTCGCGCGGGCCGCCTCCCTCACCGGCCTGGCCAGCGAGGACGCCCTCAACGCCAACTTCCAGGTCGGCGGGCTGTCGCTGCGCGGGCTGCTGCTGGCCGGCATCATCATCGGCGGGCTGGGTGTCCTGGACGACGTGACCATGTCGCAGGCGTCGCTGGTGTTCGCGCTGCGGCGCGCCAACCCGACGGCGGCGATGACCCGCCTGATGGGCGCCTCGCTGACCGTCGGCCGCGACCACATCGCCGCCACCGTGAACACGCTCTTCCTCGCCTACGCGGGCGCGTCGCTGCCCCTGCTGATCCTGTTCGCCACCAGCGGTGAGTCGCTCGGGGCCGTGGCGACCTCGGAGGTGGTCGCCGTCGAGATCGTCCGCACCCTGTGCGGCTCGATCGGGCTCATCGCCGCGGTCCCCCTCACCACGCTGCTGGCGGCGGTCCTCGCCCGCGACGAGCCCGCCCGCGACGAGGGGGAGCCGTCGCGCGGGCACCCGTCCGTGGCCGACCCGGTCCGCCACGAGCCGGCCACGCCGCCGACCCAGGACCAGGGCATGGGGGTCCCGCCACCCGCGGGACCCCCCGCACCGGCCCGGCTGCGCTACGTCGCCGCCCACGAGCTGGGCGGCGAGGGGCTCCGGCGCCTGTGGATCCTGGCACTCGAGGTGCTCGGGGCCTCGCTGTCCCACGCCATCGCGCGTCCCGCCGGCTCCGGCGAGACCTACCGCCTCGACCTCTCCCAGCCGCAGCGGCTCGAGGCGCTCCAGCGCCACGGCGCCTCGGCCGACACCGCGGTCTACCTGCACGGCGACCCGGAGCCCGTCCTGGAGGTGGCCATGGACCAGGTCGAGCGGAGGCCCCGGCTCACCCTGCGGCTCAGCCCGGACGAGTTCGAGGGGGTCGCCCTTGGCCTGCGCCGCTGGGGCCTGCCGATCTTGTCGGTCCTGCCCAAGAGCGCCGAGGAGCGACGCGCGCCGCGCACGACCCGCCTGTGAGTCGCCGGTGGTCGCGGCTACTGCGGTGACGCCTGGATCACGCTGCCCTCCAGATGGAAGGTCTCGCCCTGGAAGCGGGTGACCTGCATCGCCTCGATCGGGAACCCGTCGCTGGTCCCGTTGGTCTGGATCTTGACCCCCGGCAGCAGCAGCGGGATCTCCATGTCCAGATGCCGCACCGCCTCCATCAGCCCGGCACGGGTCGGCTGGCTCATCTTCTTGAGCGCCTCCACCATCGTGTTGGCCGCCGCCCACCCATAGGCGTTGAACGGGTCGTTGGCATCGGCGCCCGGCTCATACTTGGCCAGGTTGGCCTTGTAGTCCTTCATCGCCGCGTCGTTCTGCCACTGTGGGTCCTCGGGGTCCTTGAAGTAGGCCGTGGACACGATCCCCTGGGCGTTCTTCAGCCCGACCGGCATGAGCACCTGTGCCTTGGACGCGGCCACGTTGTTGAGGATGTGCAGCGGCTTCCACGTGGTCTGCGCCACGGTGGCGATGGCCTGGGCGCCGAACTTGGGCGTGGTGATGTCCAGGAACACGTCCGCGCCGGTGCCGGCGAGCTTCTTGACCTGGGAGGCGACCGACGGGTCGGTGGCCTCGTAGCTCTGCCGGTCCACCACCTTGATCCCCGAGCCGGCGATGCCGGCCTCAAAGCCCGCGAGCAGGTCCTTGCCGTAGGCGTCGTTCTGGTACAGCACCGCCACCTTCGCATTCGGCTTGTTCTGCTTGAGGTAGGCGGCGTAGACCTTGGCCTCGGTCACGTAGTTGGGCTGCCAGCCGATCGTCCAGGGATGGCCGTTGGGGTCCTTGCCCCAGTTGGACGCCCCCGTGGCCACGAACACCTGCGGCACCTTCTGCTGGTTGGCGTAGTCCCAGATCGCCAGGTTGTTGGCGGTGCCAAGGGTGTTGAACAGCGCGAACACGCGGTCCTGCTCGACGAGCTTCTTGGCGTTGGTCAGCGCCCGCTGCGGCTCGTAGCCGTCGTCGTAGGTGACGAACTCGATCTTGCGGCCGCCCACCCCACCCTTGTCGTTGACCAGCTTGAAGTACGCCTGGGCGCCCTTGCCGATCGTGCCGTAGGCCGAGGCCGGCCCGCTGAAGGGGTAGGAGCCGCCGAGCTTGATGCTGTCGGCCGTGACCCCCGGATCCCCGGCGGCGGCGCCGCCGCCGCTGTCCCGGCCGCAGCCCGCCGCCACCAGCCCCACCACCAGCACCAGCAGCGGCAGCGCGTTTCTGCCTCTCACCATGGATTCCTCCTTGCGCGGGCCGGCAGGCCACCACCTGCCGAGGGCGAGACGGCGCCGGCCTCCATGACCGACTCGCCCGTGGACTGCGGCGCGGGTGGCGGCGCCTCCACCATGTCGACCAGGGCTCGCCGTAGGCGCCGAAGCAGCCCGGCGGCGCCGCCTGGCGCCAGGTACATGACGGCGATCAGGGTAGCGCCGTAGACCACGCCGGTGAGCGCCTGGTTGACGTCCCCGGCGTACTGCGGCACGAACTCGATGAACAGCGCGCCCAGCAGCGGCCCGCTGATGGTGCCGAGCCCGCCGATCACGACCGCCGCCAGGAAGTTGAACGACAGCAGCAGCGTGAACGACTCGGGCGCGACGAAACCGAGCGCCAGGGTGAACAGCGACCCGCCCACGCCCGCGTAGGCCGCGCTGCAGGCGAACACCCGCGTCTTCACCCGCGCGCTGTCCACCCCCATCGTGGTTGCGGCGCGCTCGTGGTCACGGATGGAGATCAGCGCGCGCCCCAGCCCGGCGCGGGTCAGGTTGGTCGCCAGCAGGAACATCACCGCGGCGACCAGCAGCACGAGCAGGTACAGGAACTGGTCGGGGTCGAGCGGCAGCCAGCCGGGCACCGTCGGCTGCGGCACGCTCATGCCCTGCACCCCGCCGGTGAGCCCCTCGAAGCGCTTGATCAGCGGCGGGGTCGCCACCGACAGTGCCAGCGTGACCAGCGCCAGGTACAGGCCGCGCAGGCGCAGCGCCGGCACGCCGAACGCGAAGCCGAGCGCGAAGGTGACCAGCGCCGCGGCGGGCAGCGTCAGCAGGTAGGGCGCGTGCACCTTGACGATCAGGATCGCCGCGGTGTACGCGCCGATCGCGAAGAACGCGCCGTGCCCCAGCGACAGCTGCCCGCAGTAGCCGACCAGCAGGTTCAGCCCGAGCGCCGCGACCGCGTACACCAGCACCAGCGTCAGCTCGCCGTTGACCAGCGGGCTGGAGTCGAACGGCAGGCCCACCGCCACCACCGCGGCGACGGCGATCGCCGCCGCGCGCAGCCCGCGGTGCGGCCGGCTGCCCGTCTGGATCCTGAGCAGGCTCACGCGCGCGTCACCTCCGGCGAGCCGAACAGACCGGAGGGGCGCACCAGCAGCACCACGAAGATGATCCCCAGCGGCACCAGCACCTTCAGGTCGGCGCCGATGGCGTCCACGTAGGTGCCCGCGAGGTTCTCGCTGACGCCGATGATCCAGCTCCCCACCACCGCGCCGAGCGCTGAGTCGAAGCCGCCCAGGGCGGCTCCGGCCAGGGCGTACACCAGCACGCCGCCCATCAGGTTCACGTCCAGGAACAGCCGCGGCGCGACCAGCACCCCGGCGAGCGCGCCCAGCAGCGCCGCCAGGCCCCAGCCGAGCATCAGCATGCGGCCGACGCGGATGCCGACCAGGCGGCTGGAGTCCGGGTTCTGCGCCGCCGCGCGCAGCGCCAGGCCGAGCTTGGTTTGCTGGAACAGCAGCCACAGCAGGCCGACGACGGCCAGGAGCACGGCGATGATCCCCAGCGACTCCAGCGCCAGCGAGACCCCGCCGACCCGCGCGGTGCCGCTGGGGAAGATCCGCGGGAAGGCGCGGTTGGTGAAGCCCCAGATCCAGCCGGCCGCCGAGTTGACCACGACGAACAGCCCGAGCGTGACGATCACCAGGTTGAGCGGCCGGCCGCCCTCGACGGGGCGGATCAGCACCCGCTCGATCGCCATGCCGCCGACGAACGACAGCGCGAAGGCGCCGAGCAGCGCGATCCACAGCGGCTGGCCGCTCTGGTGCAGCCCCCAGGCGATGAAGGTCGAGAACATCGCCATCTCGCCCTGGGCGATGTTGATGATCCCGGTCGAGCGGAAGATCAGCACCAGCGCCAGGGCCAGCGTCGCATAGATGGAGCCGTCGGCGATCCCGTCCACGACCACCTGCAGCAACCGTCCCATCGCCGCTCCTCTGCCTTGCCGTCTACAAGCCCAGGTAGGCGCGCCGCACGTTGTCGTCGCTCTTGACCTGCCCGGCCGGGCCCTCCAGCACCGTGCGCCCCGCCTCCAGCACGTAGGCGTAGTCGGCCAGCTCGAGCGCGAGGTTGGCGTTCTGCTCGACCAGCAGCATGGTGGTCTGCCCCTCCTGCTTGACCTGGCCGAGCACCGCGAACAGCTCCCGGGTGACCAGCGGTGCCAGCCCGAGCGACGGCTCGTCCAGCAGCAGCAGCCGCGGGCGCAGCAGCAGCGCGCGGGCGATGGCGAGCATCTGCTGCTCGCCCCCCGACAGGCTGGCCGCCACCTGGCCGCGCCGCTCCGACAGCCGCGGGAACACGCTGTACCAGCGCTCGACGTCGGCCCGCACGCCGGCGGCGTCGCGGCGGGTGTAGGCGCCGAGCCGCAGGTTCTCGTCGACGGTGAGCGTCGGGAAGGTGCCTCGCCCTTCCGGCACGTGCGCCACGCCGAGCCGCACGATGCGCTCGGTCGCCATGCCCACGAGGCTGCGCCCGTCGAAGGCGATGCGGCCGCTGGTGCGGACCATGCCGCACAGGGCGCGCAGCGTCGTGGTCTTGCCGGCGCCGTTGGGACCGAGGATGGCGACCACGCCGCCCCCCTCGACGGTCACGTCCACGCCGTGCAGCGCCCGCACCGGCCCGTAGCTGGCGTGCAGGTTCTCGATCTCCAGCAGCGCGGTCACGCTGGCACCCCGAGGTAGGCCTGGATCACGGCGGGGTCCTCACGCACCGCCGCCGGCGCGCCCTCGGCGATCTTGCTGCCGAAGTCCAGCACCACGACCTTGTCGCACATGCGCATGACCATGCCCATGTGATGCTCGACCAGCAGCACCGTCAGGTCGCCGTCGCCGCGGATCGCGCTGATCACCTCGGCGAGCTCGTCGACCTCTCCGTGGGACAGGCCGCTGGCCGGCTCGTCGAGCAGCAGCAGCTTGGGCGCGGCGCCGAGCGCGCGCGCCAGCTCGATGCGCTTGAGGGTGCCGTAGGGCAGCCCGGCGGCGGGCCGCGCGGCCAGGTGCGCCAGGCCGAGGCGCTCGAGCACCTGGTCGGCGCGCCGGCGCAGGGCACGCTCCTCGCGGCCCACCAGCGGCAGGCGCAGCGCCGCCGCGGTGAGCCCGGCGCGGCGGGCGTGCTGACCGCCGAGCATGACGTTCTCGCGCACGCTCAGGGAGCCGAACAGGCCCAGGTGCTGGAAGGTGCGGGCGATGCCGAGCGCCGCCACCTCGTGCGCCTCCAGCGCCAGCAGGTCGCGCCCCTCGAAGCCGATGCGCCCGCGCTGCGGATGGGTCAGCCGACTGACGCAGTCGAACAGCGTGGTCTTGCCCGCGCCGTTGGGGCCGATGAGGCCGCACACATGGCCGGGCTCGACCTCGAACGACACGCTGTCCAGCGCGGTGACGCCGCCGAAGCGGACGGTGAGCCGCTCGACCCGCAGCAGCGGCGTGGAACCGGCGGGGCCGGCGCTCATGGCGCCTCGACCACCCTGCAGCCGAAGGCCCGCTCGACCTCGCGCCGCGTCCCCGCCGGCATCGGCGCGCCGAGCGAGACGCAGATCCGCAGCGTGGTGACGTCGCATGTGGCTCGGTCCGGGTGCTCGAGCAGCGCTGTGTACATCGCCGGATCGCCCTGCAGCACGGTGACGCCGTCGCGGGCGATCACCCGCAGGGCCTTGCCGGCGTCGAAGCGCTCCAGCAGCGACAGGCACCCGCCCACACCGACCGTGGCGTTCAGCGAGGACGCCTGGCCGAAGGAGTGGACCAGCGGCATGGTCCCCAGCGAGACGTCGTCGGGGACCAGCGAGTGCACGCGCGTGACCGTGTCGGCGTCGCACGTGAGGCTGGCGTGGGTCAGCTCGTCGCCCGCCGGGCGGCCGTTGCTCGTGCGCCTGTAGAGGATCACCGCCGCGTCGGCGGCGTCGCGCTCGCACAGGTCGCGGTCGGGGCGGACGCTGCTGAGCAGCCAGCCGAACTCACCGGGGGTCACGAACAGGCAGTCGGCTCCGGCCCGGTCGGCGCCGACCTCCACTCTCTCCGCCAGGGCATGCCACGCGAACAGCAGCTTGGCGCCCGAGTCGCCGAGGTAGAACGCGACCTCGCCCTCGTCGAGCAGGACGTCGGCGGGGACGACCACGCCCCCCGCCCGCAGGATGCCGTAGTAGACGATGGCCAGCTCCGGCACGTTGGGGAGCATCACGCCGACCCTGTCGCCGGGCGCCACGCCGCGCCCGCGCAGCAACGCGGCGACGCGAGCGCTGGCTGCCTCCGCCGCCCGGTAGGTCCACTCGACGTCGTCGAGCTTGAGGGCGGTGTTCTCGCCGAGCCGCTCCGCGGTCGCGATGAGGATTCCGGCGACGTTCACGCCGTCACGCTACGTCCGGCGGCGGCCGCTGTCGTCGGTCACAGCCACCAAAGTTCGACGGTCGACCCTTGTGCGCCGCATCCAATCAAGCGGCGCGTCGCGGCGACGCGGGGCGGGCGGAGCGCGCAGGCCAGCTTGTTGACACTCCAGGGCTGGTTAGCCACGATTCGAGGATGTTCAGCGGGTTCGTGGAGACCCTGGCCGGCGCGGAGGCTGTCCAGGCCGAACGCACGCGCATTTTGTCGAGCCTGCTCGTGGACATGGACACGCTCGTCGAGCACGCGACCGCGGCGATGCGCAGCGAGATCCGCGCCTACGCCGCCCAGGACGAGCGCTTCTACGCCGACGTGCGCGACCAGGTGGCCAGGCACTACCGCACCAAGCTGCACTCCCTGCTGGAGGAGTGCACCCTGAGCCTGGAGGACATCGCCTTCGTCCGAGGGGCGGCGATGCGCCGGGCGCGTGCCGGCTTCGCGCTGGAGGACTACATCAACGCGTTCCGCGTGGGCCAGCAGGTCTTCTGGGAGGCGGTGGTGGCGTGCGCCGCCCAGACGCCCCTCGGCCACGAGGCGGCGCTGACGCTGGCCGCGCCGCTGATGCGCTACTGCGACTTCGCCAGCACGCACGCCGGGCACGCCTACGTCGAGTTCCAGCAGTACCTGGTGGCCGACGCCGACCGGGAGCGCCGCGACCTGCTCGAGCACCTGCTGGCCGGCGCGATCCCGACGCGTGGCCCGCTGCTGGCGGCCGCCCAGACCTATGGCCTCAGGGCGGAGGCGCTGATGATGGTGGCCGCGGCCGTTCCGGTGGGCCCGCGCGTGGACGCCGACGCCTCCCACGCGGCGAGCGCCGCGATCACGCTGACGGGGCTGCACGAGGGCAGGACGCTGGTGGTGGCGCGGCAGGCGGAGATCGTCGCGGTGCCGGCGCTGCGCGCGGGCACCGGCCCGGCGGCCCTGTGCGAGCGGCTCCAGACGGTGCAGGAGCGCCTGCGCAAGGAGGGCATGCCGCTCGCCATGGGGATCAGCACGGTCGCCGCCGGCGTGGCCGAGCTGCCCCGCGCCTACGCCGAGGCGCGGGCGGCGCTGGAAAGCGTGGCCGACGACGGTGGCGTGGTCGCGCTCCCCCGGCTGTCGCCGTTCGAGTACCTGGCGCGGCGCGCCGACGATACCGCGCGCCGGCTGGTCGACCCGCGGCTGCGGCTGTTCCTTGACGACGACCGCGCCCGCGGCGGCGTGCTGACCGCCACGATCCGGGCCTTCGCGGACGCCGACCTCAACCTTCGCGCGGCCGCCGAGCGCCTGCAGGTGCACCCCAACACCGCCCAGTACCGCCTGCACCGCATCGAGGAGCGCAGCGGCCGCAACCCCCGGCGGATCGGCGACCTGCTCGACCTCCTCGTCGCGATCACCCTGGACGACCGCATCGCCGTGTCCCGCTAGCCGTCCCGCCGCGTGATGGTGCGCTGACAAGGACCTGGGTGGCGGAGCCACCGCTCCAGGTTCTCGGGTGGCATCGGCCGGCACAGGTGGTAGCCCTGCGCGGTGCCGCAGCCGAGCACCGTGAGCCGCTCCTGGGCCGCCTGGGTCTCGACCCCTTCGGCGACCACGCGCAGGCCGAGGTTGTGGCCGAGGTCGATGGTCGAATGCACGATCACGGCGTCGCTGGGATTGGTCGCCATCTGCATGACGAACGAGCGGTCGATCTTCAGCTCGTCGCGCCCCAGCGCCTGGCGCAGCCCGCCGAGCAGGGCGAGCCGCCGCGGGCTGTGCTGGTCGACCGAGGGGTCGTAGACAAGGAAGCCGGCGTGGGTGTGCTTGGCGCCGTACATCGCCACGTCGGCGTGCTGCAGCAGCTCGGCGGCGTCGTTGCCGTGGTCCGGGTAGATGGCGATGCCGATGCTGGCGTCGAGGTCGAGCGCGATCCCCTCGAGCGTGAGCGGCTCCCGCATGACCTCACGCAGCTTGGCGGCCACAGCGCGGCGGGCCGCAGCTCGCGATCGGCCGTGCGGATCGCCTGCCCGACGCGGTCGGCGAACAGCTCGCGGTTGGGCAGGGCAGCAGCACCAGGAAGATCACGACCACCAGCAGTCCCGCCCCGGGCCACGACGAGCGTGACCGGGAGCATGAGGTGCTGGTGGCCGCGCAGCGCCGCCATCGTCCCTGCCGCCTCCTCTTCCTCGCTGGCGGCGATCGCGCCGATCCGCCGCTCTCCCAGATGTCGTGCTGGAGGGTGATCCTCTGCACGCCCGGAGGGTCCTGTCGACACTGGCCATCTGCCACACGGCGGCTCCGGTCAGGCCGAACAGGACGCCCGCCAGCCCGGCGGCCGCCGCACGGATCATCAGGCGGGTGCGCGCGTCCACTGCCCTCGGACCCCCCCGTCGTCTGGGTACAAAGAAACTATCGGGCTCGCCACCGCCCAAGTTGACTGCCCGGCGCAAACCGGACCCCCCGGCCGGCTCAGCCAGGCGCGAGATTCGTCCGATAGCTATGGAGACGCCAGCGTGACAGCCCGGTCGCCGACCGGGACGGACGAGCGCGGCCAGAAGCGGAGGCGTGGACCTGTGATGAGGCGGAACCTGCTTCTGCTCGTTGGGAGTTTCATGGAGATGCCGGAGTGCGACGGCTTCGAGCTGACCGAGGCGATCCGGACGCAGCCGTCCCTGGCCGGCGTGCCGGTGGTCATCCTTACGTCGCGCGGTGACGAGGCCGACCGCCGGCGCGGGCTGGAGGCGGGCGCCGACGCCGCCGCGGAGGGGGACGGCCCGTGATCCGCGTCGTGGTGGTGGAGCGCTCCGTGCCGCAGCGAGCCCGCCTGGTCAAGGCGCTCGAGGGCGAGGACGATATCCGGGTCGTCGGCCAGGCGGGCACCGCCGCCGAGGCGGTGGCGCTGACCGAGCGCATGCGGCCCGACCTCGTCACCGTCGACCTGGTCCTGCCGGGCAAGGGAGGGCTGGAGGCCATCGAGGGGATCATGGCGCGCACGCCCACCCCGATCCTGGCGCTGTCGGACCACATCGCCAACGCCTCCTCCACCGTGGCGGTCGAGGCACTGCTCGCCGGAGCGGTCGAGGCGCTGCCGAAGCCGCGGCTGTGGGACGGTCACGCCGACAAGATGCTGCGCGACCGCGTCCGGCTGCTCCGTGGGGTGACCGTGGTCGCCCACCCGCGCGGCCACCGCCTCACCGGAAAAGCGGCCAGCCCCACCCATGCCGTCGTGGCGATCGCCGCCTCGACCGGCGGCCCGCCCGCCCTCGCCCAGATCCTGTGCTCGCTGGAGGGGCTGCGGGCGCCCGTGCTGATCGTCCAGCACCTGCACCCGCAGCTCGTGGACGGCTTCGTGAGCTGGATGGCGCGCATCTCGGCGCTGCCGGTCGCCACCGCGGCGGACGGCGTCGCGCCCCGGCCGGGGACGGTCTATATCGCGCCCCCGGGCCGCCACCTGCGGCTGGCCCCCGACCGGTGCATGGCGGTCAGCCCCGAGCCGATCATGCTCCACCGCCCCTCCGCCGACGAGCTGTTCCACTCGCTGGCGGCCCACGCCCGGCGGGCGGCCGTGGGGGTCCTGCTCACGGGCATGGGCGACGACGGCGCCGCCGGCCTCAAGGCCATGCGCGAGCGGGGCGCGGTCACCATCGCGCAGGATTCCGCGTCGTCGGTGGTCGACGGCATGCCCGCCGCCGCGCGCGCCGCCGGCGCCGCGTCCGAGGTCCACTCGCTCGCGGAGGTCCCGCGCGCCATCAGGGCGGCGGCGGCGAGGATCGTCTGGTGACCGAGCGGGCGCTGCCGCTGGCCGCCAAGCAGCTGACCCTGGGCGAGCGCGTACGGGCGGCGAGCCGCCGCGGGGGAGCTCCACGTGAGCGGGCCCAACAGCTTCGACGGCCTCACACCACTGCTGGAGCGGCCGCCGGGCTGAGCGAAAGCTGACGCTTCAGCGCGGAAATTTCTTTTCTGCATATTCAATCGTTCCGCGAATTACTGCGCTCTCGAAATAGTCGTGATGGCTGACAAGAGAGTCGGTATTTCGCAGGAGTTTGCCTTGCTACCTCTTGGGCGTCTGTAGCAGTACGAGCACCATGTCCAGGCCCGCCTGGTGCGGGTCTCTATTCGCTTCACCGTCAGGAGGAGTCCCCGGCATGACGGAACAGCAGATCCCACGACCCCTGCCGCGGCGCGCCGCCACCCTGCTCCTCGGGTTGCTGCTCGCCGCGTCCGCGAGCGTGCCGCGCGCGGCGGCGCAGGCACACTCCGCATCGATCGACCCGGCGCTGCGCGCGGCGCGCGGGCTCGTCGCCGTGATCGTGCAGCAGACGCCGGGCGCCGGGAGTGCGCCCGCGCGCGCGCTGCGCCTTCTCGGCGGCCGCGTCACCCGCCCACTGCCGATCGTCGACGGCTTCGCGGCGGTGCTGCCCGCCACGGCGGTCGAGCGCCTGGCGGTGGTGCCCGGCGTGCGCGTCCTGTCCCTGAACCGCCCCGTGCGGCTCCAGCACCTGCCCGACGACGACAAGACCGTGGCCGGCCACGCCTCGGCCACGGTGCGCCTGCGCGCCGGCGGAGCCATCGACGCCGCCGCCGCGAGCACGCCGATCAGGTCGGTGTACCCGCAGGCGGTGCGCGCCGACGGCGCCTGGGCGGCCGGCGTGACCGGCCGCGGCGTGACGGTCGCGCTGGTCGACACCGGTATCGACCAGACCGTGCCCGACTTCGCCGGCCGCGTGCTGCCGGTGACCACCGACCTGTTCGGCCGCACCGCGCCGTGCGTGAACCTCTCCGGCGAGCCGGGCTGCGCCGACAGCTACGGGCACGGCACCTTCGTCGGCGGCATCATCGCGGGCAACGGGGCCAGCTCCGGCGGGAAATGGAAGGGCATCGCGCCGGAGGCGAACCTGGTGTCGATCAAGATCGCCGGCCGCGACGGCTCCGCGGACTCCAGCCAGGTCCTGGCCGCGATCCAGTGGGTCGTGTCGTTCAAGGACCGCTACGGCATCAAGGTGCTGAACCTCTCGCTGGGCACCGACTCGACGCAGTCATACCGCGTTGATCCCCTCAACTACGCGGTCGAGCGCGCCTGGGCGGCCGGGGTCACCGTGGTGGTCTCGGCAAGCAACCGCGGCCCCGACCCGGCCACGATCTCCAAGCCGGCCGACGACCCGTTCGTCATCACCGTCGGCGCGCTCGACGACCGCGGCACCGCACCCGTCGGCGACGACCGCCTGCCCGACTTCTCCTCCCGCGGCCCCACCGCCGCGAACGGGCTCAGCAAGCCGGACGTGGCCGCGCCCGGCGCGCACCTGGTGTCGCTGCGCGCCGTGGGCAGCGAGATCGACACTCGCTTCCCCACCTACGTCGACGGGGCCTACCGGCAGGGCAGTGGCACCTCCATGGCGACCGGCGTGGTCTCCGGCACGGCCGCGCTGGTCGCCCAGGCCAACCCGGGGATCCCGCCCGACCGCGTCAAGCACGCGCTGGCCGCGACCGCCCGCCCCGCCGCCTCGGTCGATCCCCTCGAGGTCGGCGCCGGCGAGATCGACGCGCAGGCATCGGCCCTGCAGCCCCCGCAAGGGCTCGCCAACCAGGGGGTGGCCCGCTCCAACGGTCTCGGCGCGCTCGGCGGCAGCCGCGGCAGCGTCGCGGTGCGGCTCAACGACCCGGCCGGGACGGTGCTGAACGCCGTCGCCGGGGTAGCCCTCACCGCGCAACTGCTGCTGTGGGACCCGATCGTCTATACCACCGGCGACTGGTCCAGAACGACCTGGTTCGCGAGTCCCTTCTACCTCGCGCCATGGTTCGCGACCCAGTGGTCGGCCTACAGCTGGCACGAGGACCCATGGGCGGGCTCCGGCTGGTACACCCAGCACTACACCGATGACCGCTACGGCAGCCCATGGGACGGCGCCGCCTGGTACGGCGTCTGGGAGTAGCCGTGCCTGGCCACGGCCGTCCACAGGGGACGGGGCTGCCGGTCCCGGTGCTGGCGCTCACCGCGCTGCTGGCCGTCGCCGCGCTGACCGGCGCGATCGCGGCCACCCGCCTGGCCGGTCCCGCCCCTCCGTTCTCCTGGACGGTCGTGGCCTGCTTCCTCGTCGTGCTGACCGTGGTGGGCCTGGTCCACCTCCGCTTCCACTACGGCAACGACGTCAGCGCGATCGACCTGTCCGAGGCGGTGCTGCTGCCCACGGTCCTGGTGCTGCCGGGCGCGGTGGCGGTCGTCCTGGTCGCCACCGCCAAGGCGCTGGTGGAGGGAACGCTGCGCATCCACCCGCTCAAGGCGTGCTTCAACGTCGTCGCCTTCGCCGCGGCCACGGCCGCCAGCAGCATCGTCTGGGCGGCGCTGCAGGACGGCGAGCGGGTCTCCGCCCGCAACCTGCTCGCCCTGCTCGCCGCGATGTGGGCCTTCATGCTCGTCAACGCGGTCTCGCTGGTGATCGTCCTGGGGCTCGCGCAGCGGCGGGCGCCACGCGGGGTGGCCGCCGCGCTGCGGCCGATGATCCTGCGGGGCTCGGGCGTCGGCACCGCGGTGAACTTCACGTTCGGCGTGCTGTTCCTGGCCGTCTACCCGGCGGTGCCCCTGGCCGCCCCGCTGCTGCTGGTGCCGCTCGGCATGATCCACTGGGCCAGCCGCGCCTATGCCGCGGTCCGCGCCGACCGGACGCGCCTGGCCGGCATGCAACGGGCCGTGTCCGCGCTGGCCGTCCCGGTGGACCCGCGCGAGGCCATCCCGCGGTTCCTCGAGGAGGTGCGCCGCTGCTTCGAGGCCGAGAGCGCCGAGCTGGTCGTGCTCGGCGACGGCGGCGTGGCCGCGGTGCACCGCGGCCACCGCGAGCCCGCCTCCTGCACCCACGGTGTGGAGTCGCTCGCCGACGACTCGCTCGCCGCGGCGCTGCTGCGGCTCGACCAGCCGCTGCGGGTCACCGCCGCCACGCCCGACCCGACCCTGCTCGCGGCCCTCGCCCGCGCGGGCTGGCGCGACTGTCTGGCCGTGCCGCTGCGCGACGGCGGCACCACCATGGGCTTGCTGTGCACCTACAACCGCGGCGGCCTCGAGGGCTTCGAGGAAGGCGAGCTGGTGGTGCTGGAGGCGCTCGGCGGCGAGATCGCCGCGGCGCTGCGAAAGGGCGACCTGCTCGAGGAGGTGTTCGAGCAGCGCACCAAGCTGGAGGAGATCGTCACCCACGCCTCCGACGGGATCGCCACGCTGGACCCGGACGGCACCGTGGTGAGCTGGAACCCGGCCTTCGAGCGCATGACCGGGTACGCGGCGGGCGACGTGGTCGGCGGCCACGGGCTGTCGCGGCTGCGGCCGCGCACCTCAGAGGGCGGCAGGGTGCTGCTCGAGCGCTGGACCGACGAGCGCACCATGCTGCCGCCGGTCATCGGGGTGCTTACCCCGACGGGGCAGACCTGCTGGCTCGCGTGCGCCTACAGCAAGGTGCCCGCGACAGGCCCGGCCGGGGAGAGCGGCTACGGTCGCCTGGTGCTCACCTGCCGGGACATCACCAAGGAGTTCAAGCTGCGCCGCGCCGAGCACGCCCTGCGCAAATCCGAGGCGCGCTTCCGCGCGCTGGTGCAGAACTCCTCGCACATGGTGATCGTGCTCGACGCCTCCGGCGGCGTCACCTACGCCAGTCCCGCGTTCCACCGCGCGCTCGGCCACCCGAATGAGACTCCCAACATCGCCAACCTGTTCGATCTGGTGCACCCGCACGACCTCGAGCAGGTGCGCCTGGGAGTGGGCGAGCAGCTCGCCGACGCCGGCGCCATCGGCACGTTCGCGTTCCGCGTCCTCACCGCCAAGGGCACCTGGCTGCACCTCGAGGCGATGGGCAACAACCTGCTCGGGGACCCGTCGGTCGGCGGGATCGTGCTCAACGCCCGCGACGTGACCGAGCGGCAGCACGCCGAGGCGCTGCTGGGCGCGCAGGCCGATGCGCTGGACCAGATGGCCCGCGCCGCGGGCGACTGTCAGCTCCTCCAGGTGGCCGAGCGCCTGGCCGATATCGCCGCCGAGCTGAGCAACGTTTGAGGCGGAGCGGTGAACGATCAGCTCAACGCCTTCTTCAGGTCGCCGGCGAGCGCGATCAGCTCCGGCGTCGACAGGTTCGCGTTGCGGAAGGTGAACCCCTGGAACCCGGCCTCCAGGTGGGTGGCGAGGATCTCGGCCGCCCGCGCCGGGGTCGCCGGCCTTGCCTGCGCCGGCGCGTCGGCCGGGAGGCCATCGGCGATCGCCTTGGCTTCCCGCTCATCGGTGGCGAGCCTGAACGGCGCCATGACCGTCTTGAGGATGGTCGATGGGTCGCGCCCTTCAGCCTCGCAATGCCGCTCGAGGACCCGCAGCTTGTGCTCGAGGTCCTCCAGCGGCATCGGCTGGGACGCTCCTCGGTGAACATGAGCTTCACGATGCGCAGCGCCTCGTCCAGCCGGTCCATGCGCTCGCCGATCGGCGGGAACCCGTAGCCGTAGCCCGCGTGCTCGTCCTCGTTCCACGCCGCGCCCATGCCGAGGATCGTCCGACCCGAAGCGATCACGTCGAGCGTGGTGGCCATCTTGGCCACCAGCGCGGGGTTGCGGTAGGTGACGCCGGTGACGAGCGCTCCCAGACTGATCCGCGTGGTGCGGGCCGCGAGGCCGCCGAGGGTGGTGTAGGCCTCCAGCATCGGCTCGGTCTCCGGCCCGACCCCGCGGATCTGGTAGAAGTGGTCCATCACCGTGACGTGATCGAAGAGCCGCTCGGTGGGCACGCCGGGGAAGCTGAAGCTGGGCATGTGGTAGCCGAAGTAGACGCTCATCTCGTCGCTCCACTCCTTGGTCTGCCGGTCTGCGGCGCGGGCCGGCACCAGCAGGCGCTTGCCCTCCCTCCCGATAAAAGTTTGCCATTGCTGGGATGGGTGTTGCCCAGCCTTCAGGAGGACGCGGACACGGGGACAGCGGCGACCGGGGCCACGGCCGGGTCGGGCGCGAGGCCCAGCAGGATGCTGAACCGCATGATCGCGTCGGGGCTCCCGCTCAGCTTCAGGCGACCTGACGCGACCGCCTCGAAGGGGCTCAGCCGCTTGGCGCCGATCTCGACGAACGTCGCCGAGTCGGTGGTGACCGACACCGCGGGCGTGCCGTCGAAGGGGCCCTGGATGCCGCGAGGCACGCCGCCGTCGACCCGGATGTGGAACACCGCGTCGTCGACGTGGAACTCGTACGCCTCGTCGATCTGACCGGCACGCTCCGGCTCCATCAGCGCCTGCACCGCGAGGAAGGCCCATTGCGGACGCACGACCTGGTCGTCGCTGGGAGGGCCGACGAACGCCAGGCCCAGGCGCGCCAGCTCGAGCACCGGTGCGCGCAGCTGCTCGCCGAGCTCGGTCAGCTCGTAGCCCTGCTCGCGCGCCGATGCCGACTTCACCCGACGAAGGACTCCCCGCTCGACCAGCGACTTCAGTCGCTCGGCGAGCAGGTTGGTGCCGATGCCGGGCAGCGCCACCAGCAGCTCGCCATAGCGCTTTGGACCGAGCAGCAGCTCACGCACGATGAGCAGCGTCCAGCGGCCGCCGACCACCTCGAGCGCGGCGGCGAGGCCGCAGTACTGCCTGTAGTTGCGTCGTCCTCGGTCCATGTTCGGGGTTCCTCCCCTCCAGGTTGACGCTTGAATAGTACATAGTACGGGCCGCGAACACCAGTCAGGAGCACGGTCCTCGGCCGTCAGCGGCCAGCTACTACATGTTTCGATAGTTCGCCTGAAGGGGGCCCTTGCCGCAAACCAGCGCGGCTAGCGCGGCGGCAGCTCGCGCAGGGACCGCTCCAGGTCGGCCACCGTGCGGGCCCCGTAGGCCTCGTCGAGGCGCTCCAGCAGCTCGTCGTAGGTGAGGCGCCCGACGCTGAAGTGGTGCCGCAGGCGAGCGCCGGCTTGGTCGCGATCGGCGTCGGCGACCCGCAGGGCGAGCCGCACGTGCTCGGGCGGCGCCGACCTCCGCTGAGGGCGCAGCTCCGCGGCCAGCAGCCGTGGGTGCACCGCGGCCAGGTAGGCGAGCGCCAGCACCACGCCCACGATCCCGGTCACCAGCCAGCCACCGATCAGCACGGCCACCCACAGCGCGCGGTTCTGGCCGGTCCGCCTCCAGGCGACCTCAGAGCGGCAGCAGGCGTCGACGATCGCCCAGATCGTGACCGCCAGCGAGCCCAGCGCCACGATGGCCACCAGCAGCACGCCACCCAGCAGGGCGAGCATGCCACCGAACAACCACACCGCGCACTCCTCTCAAGCAGCGCTCATGCAGGAAGATGGTACGCCCTGAGCCCATGGGAGGAGACCATGGCCGACGCGGCCTTTGACACGCTGACCTCGCAACGGCTGGTCCTGCGCCGCTTCCGGCCCAGCGGAGAGTGGAGCAACGACCTGCTCTACGCCGTGCTGCGGCGCGAGTGGCTGGCTCGCCGCTGAGCTGGCAGGTCGGGTGGCGCGATCGAACTCGCGCTGCTATCGTCAGGAGTTCGACCTGCGGGCAAGAAAAAATAAGCGACCGACCGATCGCCACAACAGTAATGCACACCGACCCTCGCTTTGTCAAGACCCCGCCCCCAGGTCGTGACCGCGCAGGCACACCCGAACGTGAGGATGGGGATGACCGACAAGCCCACGCAGCGCTCCCCTCTCGGGGGCAAGGTGGACCGCCCGGACAGCCGGCGGGCCGAGGTCGAGCTGGAGCGGGAGCAGGCGCACGTCTCGATGCTGTACGGCTGGCTCGACCGTGCGCGGGCCCGCGCACGCGCACGGCTCGAGCGCGCGCAGGCCACCGATGGCGGCGCGACCCCGCAGGCGCGCGTCGACAAGGACGCGACGGTGGCAAGGCATGCCAGGCGGCTCGCCCAGCTCTCGGCGGTCGAGCACGCGCTGTGCCTGGGCCGGCTGGACCATCGCGACGCCAGCCGCCTGTACGTCGGGCGGCTGGGGCTGTCCGACGACCAGCACGAGCCGCTGCTGATCGACTGGCGCGCGCCGGCGGCCGAGCCGTTCTACCGCGCCACGCCGGCGGCGCGCGGAGAGGTCGTGCGCCGCCGCCACTTCAACAGCCGCGGGCGGCAGGTCACCGGCTTCCATGACGACGTGCTGGACCTGGACGCCCTCGACGACGCCGAGCGTGGCGGGCTGCGGGGCGACGCCGCCCTGCTCGCCTCGCTGGCCGCGCCCCGGACCGGCCGCATGAGCGACATCGTCGCGACCATCCAGGCCGAGCAGGACCGCGTCATCCGCTCCGGCCTGCCGGGGATCCTGGTGATCGAGGGCGGGCCCGGGACCGGCAAGACCGCCGTGGCGCTGCACCGGGCCGCCTACCTGCTCTACACCCACCGCGACCGGCTGGCCAGGCGGGGCGTGCTGGTGGTCGGGCCGAACCCCACGTTCCTGCGCTATATCCGGCAGGTCCTGCCCTCGCTCGGCGAGACCGACGTGCTGCTGTCGACCGTCGAGCAGCTCTACCCGGGCGTGCGGGTCGCGCCCGCCGGCGGCGACCCGGCGGAGACGGCGACCCTCAAGGGCGACCGGCGCATGGCCGAGGTGCTCGCCGCCGCGGTCCGCGACCGCCAGCAGGTGCCGGTCGCGCCGCTCGAGCTCCGGGCCGGCGACCGCGCCGACATGGTGCTGCACCTGGACCCGGAGGTCTGCGCGCGGGCCCGCGACCTGGCACGAGCGTCCGCCAGGGCCCACAACCAGGCGCGGGAGGTCTTCGCCCGCGAGATCGTCGCGGTCCTGCGCGAGGCCGTCGCGGTGCTCGCCCGCCGCGAGGGGGACCGCATGGAGGAGGAGCTGCGCGCCGTCGAGGAGCTGATCGACGACTCGATCTTCGGCGAGGACGAGCAGCTTCACGACAGCCCGCTGCTGACCGATGAGCAGTTGGAGGACCTGCGCACCGAGATCTGGTCAGCGGCGGCGCCCTCGGTCCAGGCCGCGATCGACCGGCTGTGGCCGAGGCTGACCCCGCAGCGGCTGCTGACCGACCTGTTCACCTCGCCGGAGCGGCTGGCGCTGGCCGCGCCCGGGCTGTCACAGGCCGAGCGCTCGCTGCTGCTGCGTGCCCAGCCGCCCGAGCGGGACGCGGCGGGCGCCGACTGGTGGACATCGGCTGACGTGCCGCTGCTCGACGAGGCCGCCGAGCTGCTCGGTGAGGACCACAGGGCCGCCAGGAAGGCCGAGGCCCGCCAGGCCGCGTCGGCCAGGCGCGAGCGGGCCTACGCGCGCGGGGTCCTTGACATCGTCGGTGTGGATACCGGCCTGGTCGATCCGGGGCTGCTCGCCGACCGCCAGCTGCAGCGCGACGCGCTCGCCCCGCTGGCCGAGCGGGCGCGGCGGGACCGGGGCTGGCAATTCGGGCACGTGATCGTCGACGAGGCGCAGGAGCTGTCGGCTATGGCGTGGCGGATGCTCATGCGGCGCTGCCCGAGCCGCTCGATGACGGTCGTCGGGGACCTGGCCCAGACCGGCGCGCCAGGTGGCGCCACGTCCTGGGCGCAGGCGCTCGACCCCGACGCCGCCGGCCGCTGGCGCGGGGAGCGGCTGACCGTCAACTACCGCACGCCCGCCGAGATCATGGCCGTCGCCGCCGACGTGCTCGCGGGCACCGCCCCTGGCCTGCCGGCGCCGTCGTCGGTGCGCGAGACCGGCGTCCAGCCGTGGCACCTGCGGGTGGACGAGGCCGACCTGGCCGAGCGCCTCCCCCAGCTCGCCGCCGCCGAGGCCGCGGCCGTCAGCGGCGGCCGCGTCGCCGTCCTCGTCCCCGCCGACCAGGCGAGCGGTCTCGGCGGGCGCCTCGCCACCGCCCTGCCCGGGACCGCCGTCGCCCACGGCCCCGAGGCGCTCGACGCCCCGGTCGCGGTCATGACCGTCACCGAGGCAAGGGGGCTCGAGTTCGACTCCGTGCTCGTCGTGGAGCCGGCAGCCATCCTCAGCGAGTCGGCCAATGGCGCCAACTGCCTGTACGTGGCGCTCACCCGCGCCACCCAGCGCCTGGGCGTGGTGCACACCGGCGACCTCCCGGCGGCGCTGTCCCGCCTGACGCCGCTCGGGCTCGACGAGCGGCAACGACCGGCTGGAGCGGCCAAGGGAGCGTAGGCCCCCGGCTCGAGGATGGCCTGGAGGCGTTACCGGCCGACCTGCCCCTGCGCGCGCCTCAACGCCGCGCTGGTCGGGACCCCGGCCGCTGAGCGCTCCGCGCCGGTCACGGCCGCAGCCACAGCGACGCCCTGGTCGGCTGCATCGTGCGGTCGACCACCGCCAGTAGCTCGCCGGTCAGGGTGTCCAGGTCGATCTCGTCGCGCAGGCGGGCGCTGAAGGCCTGGATGGTCAGGGCGGCGTCGTAGCGGCGCCGGTTGAAGCGACGGTCGACCGCCTGCTGGATGCGGTGGCGCGCGGGCTGGAACAGCCCGGCCGCCGCCAGCGTCGCCCCGGCCACGGCCAGGCTCGAGCGCCTGCCGAGGAGCTGGCCGAGCAGCAGGACCACGCCGCTGTAGCACGTGCCCAGGACCACCGTGAGCAGCCCGTATGCCAGTGCCCGGCTGATGATGCGGTCCAGGTCGTACAGCCGGTAGCGGGCGATCGCCGCGGCGATCGCCACGGGCAGGACCGCCACGTAGGCACCGGCGGCCCAGATGTACAGGGCCGGGGTCGCGGTCACCATTCCGGTCAGGACCACCAGCGCCGCCCCGGCGGCCAGGGCGGCCGCGAGCGCCACCCAGCGGAGCTGCTGGCGTTCCACGCCCTGGGCGCGGCGGAATCGCACCACCAGCGACGCGGCCCCCGCCAGCACGCCCAGCACCGTGACGACGATGGCGACGGCGCCAACCCACAGCACGGGACGGGCGAGGGCGCGCACGGCGAGCGGGCTGATGACCGCCTGGTAGGGCGGGTCGAACGGCGCCGACCGCAGCGCCGCCGCCAGCAGGGCGACCACCGGCGCGGCCGCCGCGATCCTGGCCCACCGCCTCCAGCGGGGCGATGGCAGCGACCCGGTCGGGGTGAGGAGCAGGACGAAGCCGATGAGGGCGGGCCAGACAATGAAGCTGGCGTCGTCGTACAGCGCGGCGTAGCTGGCGGCCGGCAGCGACCCGGGCCGGGCAAGGAGCCCATAGCGCCCGTACCATTCGGCCACCGCCGTCGCCGACAGCGACAGCCCGAGGGCCAGCAGCAGCCAGCCGACCGGGTGGCGGGGACGGCGGCCGGCCAGCACCGCCCCGACCGTGGCCGCGCTCACCATGGCCAGCACGAAGGGGATGGCATCGGCGCCGAACGTGACCAGCTCTGGGCGGCCCGCCCGGCGCAGCAGCGAGTCCAGCCACGGGACCGCGGCCAGCCCGAGCACGGCGAGCGCCCACAGCGCCCATGCCAGCACGCCGGGCCCCCGGCGCGTCGCGGGCGGCCCGGGCGAACCGGCGCCCGAGGTCAGCGCCATGGCCCTCGGCGCATCCAGCCCACCTCCCGTCGTCGTCGCACCAGTGTCGCCACCCCCTGTCCCGGAAACGTTACGGACGGCGGCGGGCGCCGTCCCGCCCAGGCGGCGCCGGCGCGGCCGCCTCAGCGCCACAGCAGCACCCACAGGTGCCGGCGGCCGCGCGGCCGCAGCTCGACGCGCGCCCCCGACCTCGACGCCGCCCGCAGCAGGCTGGACGCGCGGATGCGGGTCCCCCGCCATTCCGGCGACCACACCCGGCGCCCCTGGGCGGCGTGCACCAGGTGGCCGGTGATATCGATGGTCGAGGGCAGCAGGCCGGGGTGGCGCACCTGCAGCGCGCCCCGCCCGCCCGGCCGCAGCACCCGGCCCGCCTCCTCCAGGTAGCGCAGCACCATCCTCCTGCTGGGGACGTGCTGCAGCGTGATATAGGAGAAGACGTCGTCGACCGAGCCGTCGGGGATCACGGCGAGGTCGTTGCCCGAGCCGAGCACCCACTCGACGTTGTCCGCGCCGGCAAGGTTGTCGCGGCCGAGCCGCAGCATCTCCTCGGAAACGTCCAGGGCGATCACCCGCCCGTACAGCTCGGCGAAGCGGCGGGTCATGCGGCCCGGGCCGGCGCCGATCTCCAGCAGGGTCTTGTGCGGTGCGGGCTGGAGCCCGCAGAAGGCGACCAGCCAGTCGGCGTCGCGCCGGCCGCCCTCGAAGAAGGAGTCGGCCGCCGTTGCAACGTACCACCTGGGGTCTTCGCGAGCAGCGCGATCCCACCACGCCTTGGAGTCGGGCACCGGGATACCTCATGGTCATCGAGTCCCCGGGAGCGTACCTCGGCGAGCGGGACGGCAACCTCGCTGTGTGGAGTTTCCGGGGGTTTACCGCTGGTATAGAGTACGAGAATGTTTATGACTGGCGAACCGCCCGATCGTTTTCCGGACGGCGGGTCATCCCCGTGGAGCGAGCACCTCGACGGCGCGTAGCGCAGGCGCACCCCGTCCCTGATGGCCAGCGCGCCCGGCCCCGCCGCGGCGACCTCCAGCAGGAACGCCCGCGCCGACGCCGGGAAGGCGACCAGCTCTCCCAGGTAGGCGCGGAGGTTGCGGCGGATCTGCTCCAGCGGGTCGGTGGTCGTCTCCACCGCCTCGACCACCTTGCGGAACTGCGCGTCGGCGCCGTTCTGGTAGGCGAGCAGGAAGCAGTCCTCCTTGTCCTTGAACTGCTGGTAGAAGGTGGTGCGCGAGACACCGGCACGGCCGATGACGTCGGCGACGGTGGTGGCGACGTAGCCCTTCTCGGCCACCACCTCGATCAGCCCGCGCACGATCCGCGCGCGCTGCGAGCTCACCACGACGTCGCGGGGAAGGCTGTGCGGGCCTCGCGGCAGCGGCTCCAGCGGTGCCGGCCACACGTCCACAGCAGGCGAGTCCATACCCATAGCCTACACAGCCGATCTCAGGGGGCGTGACCATGGGCAACCTGTACCATGCCGTGGAACAGCTCGGCGAGCTCGGCGCGGGGGTAGCGCGAGCTGCCCCAGGAGTTCGACACCAGCCCGGTGCGCACACCCTGGTCCCTGGCCGCGCGCACCGCGTCGCGCATGCGCTGGTCGGGCACCGCCCCGGCCATGAGGCGCTCGATCAGCCGCTCGGGGCCGACGCCGAGCGCGGCCGCCAGGCGGACCTCGAACTCCGCCCCGGCGAGCGTGCCCAGCTCGAGGGCGACGACCGCCTCGCGGGCGCTGGGATCGGACCGGAACAGGTCGACCATGCGGCTGGGAGCGAGCCCCTGCTCGGCGCAGAAGCTCGCGAAGGACGCGAAGACACTGGTCGTCAGCACCCCACCGTAGTCGACCAGCAGCCCCGGCAACGGGAGCCCGCTCATGGTGGATCCTCTCGTCGGCGCTCGAGCAGCGGCATGGACCGTCGTTCACCGGGCAGACCGTTCGCGCTGGATGATACGGGGCGCGCGGCGGAGAGAGGGGACCCATGGACTTCGAGCTGTCCGACGAGCAGGTCGCGGTGCGGGAGCTCGCCGCGCAGTTCGTCGATCGCGAGGTGGCGCCGCACGCGGCGGAGTGGGACCGGGTCGAGGCGGTCGACCTGGGCATCGTCCCGAAGCTGGCCAAGCTCGGGTTCCTCGGCATGACGGTCCCCGAGGAGCACGGCGGCTCTGGCGGTGACCACCTGACGTACTGCCTGATGGTGGAGGAGCTGGGCCGCGGCGACTCGTCGGTGCGCGGCATCGTGTCGGTGTCGCTCGGCCTGGTGGCAAAGACGATCCTCGTCGACGGCAGCCAGGAGCAACGGCGGGAGTGGCTGCCGCGGCTGTGCGCCGGCGAGGCGCTGGGCTGCTTCGCGCTCACCGAGCCGGGCAGCGGCTCGGATGCCGCCTCGTTGCGGACCAGCGCGGTCCGGCGGGGCGACGACTGGGTCCTGTCCGGCTCCAAGACCTTCATCACCAACGGCACCTGGGCCGACGTTGCGCTGGTCTTCGCCCGCACCGGCGAGGGCGGCCCCAAGGGCATCACCGCCTTCCTCGTGCCGACCTCCAGCGCCGGCCTCAGCCGGCGGGAGATCCGCGGCAAGCTCGGCCTGCGCGGCCAGGCGACGGCCGAGCTGTCCCTCGACGGCGTCCGCGTACCGGACGGCTGCCGGCTCGGCGCGGAGGGCCGCGGCTTCTCCATCGCGATGGCGGCGCTGGCCAGGGGCCGCATGTCCCTGGCCGCCGGCTGCGTCGGCATCGCCACGGGCTGCCTGCGGGCGTCGGTGCGCTACGCCACCGAGCGCGTCCAGTTCGGCCGGCCGATCGCGGGCTTCCAGCTGGTGCAGGAGCTCATCGCCGACATGGCGGTGGAGACCGACGCGGCCCGGATGCTGGTGTGGCGGGTCGCCGACCTCGTCGACCGCCGCAGGCCGTTCGCCACCGAGGCCGCCACGGCGAAGCTGTTCGCCAGCGAGACCGCTGTGCGCGCGGCCAACGCCGCCGTGCAGGTCTTCGGCGGCTACGGCTACGTCGACGAGTATCCCGTCGGGAAGTACCTGCGCGACGCCCGGGTCACTACTGTGTACGAGGGCACCAGCCAGATCCAGAAGCTCATCATCGGCCGCGCCCTGACCGGCATCAGCGCGTTCGTCTGAAATGGTCAGCCTCCAGGAGGCAGCAGATGACAGCAACTCAGGTTCGCGTCGCGATCGTCACCGGCGCGGCGCGCGGCATCGGCGCGGCGACCGCCGGGCGACTGGCCCGCGACGGCCTGGCGGTGGCGGCGCTGGACCTCGATGAGGCCGCCTGCAAGGGCACGGTGGAGCGGATCACCGCCACGGGCGCCCGGGCCCTGGCCGTGGGCGCGGACGTGGCCGACGCCGAGCAGGTCGAGGCGGCGGTCTCGCGCGTGGCCGAGGAGCTGGGCCCGCCGACCGTGCTGGTCAACAACGCCGGCGTCATCCACGACAACCTGCTGTTCAAGATGACCGAGGACGACTGGGACACAGTGATCGGCGTGCACCTGCGCGGCGCGTTCCTGATGAGCCGCGCCGCCCAGGCGCACATGACAGCGCAGCGCTGGGGCCGGATCGTGAGCCTGTCCAGCGTCTCCGCGCTCGGCAACCGGGGCCAGGCCAACTACGCCGCCGCCAAGGCCGGCCTGCAGGGCTTCACCAAGACGCTGGCGATCGAGCTCGGCCCCTTCGGCGTCACCGTCAACGCGGTCGCGCCCGGCTTCATCGTCACCGACATGACCGCGGCGACCGCCGCCCGGATCGGCGTCGACTTCGAGCAGATGCAGCAGGCCGCGGCGACCGAGATCCCGGTGCGGCGGGTCGGCCGCCCAGAGGACGTCGCGGCGGTCATCGCCTTCCTGGCCGGCGACGACGCGTCGTTCGTCTCCGGCCAGGTCATCTACGTCGCCGGCGGGCCACGTGACTGAGCGCGCGCGGATCGACGCCGCCGAGCTGCGCTCCCGCGTCCAGCGGCTCCTCGCGGCGCGCGACCCCGCCACCAGCGACCAGCTCGACTTCCTGCGCGCCCGCTTCGACACCGGGCTCGCCTGGGTCCACTATCCCGCGGGCCTCGGCGGCCTGGACGCGCCGCGGGCCCTGCAGCCGGTCGTGGACGCCGAGCTGGCCGCCGCCGGGGCGCCGACCAACCGGCCCGAGCGGATCGGCATCGGCCTGGGCATGGCAGCCCCCACGATCCTGCGCTGCGGCACGAAAGAGCAGCGGCAGCGCCTCCTGCGGCCGTTGTGGACCGGCGAGGAGGTCTGGTGCCAGCTGTTCAGCGAGCCCGGCGCCGGCTCGGACCTGGCGGCGCTGGGCACCCGTGCCGTGCGGGAGGGCGACGAGTGGGTCGTCAACGGCCAGAAGGTGTGGACGTCGATGGCGCACGAGGCGCGCTGGGGGCTGCTGGTCGCGCGCACCGACCCGGACGCGCCAAAGCACCAGGGCATCACCTATTTCGTCCTGGACATGACCCTTCCCGGGGTCCAGGTGCGGCCGCTGCGGCAGCTCACCGGCGAGGCCGAGTTCAACGAGGTCTTCCTCGAGGACGTGCGCGTCCCGGACGGCGACCGGCTGGGCGAGGTCGGCGACGGCTGGCGGGTCGCACGGGTCACGTTGATGAACGAGCGGGTGGCCATCGGCGGGGCCGCGCTGCCGCGCGAGGGCGGCATGATCGGCATGCTGGCGGGGACGTGGCGGCGGCACCCGGAGCTGCGCACCCCGGGAGCGCGCGCCGACCTGCTGCGGCTGTGGGTGGCTGCCGAGGCGGCGCGGCTCAGCGGCGAGCGCCTGCGCCAGCAGCTGGCGGCCGGACAGCCCGGCCCGGAGGGCTCGGCGACCAAGCTGGCCTTCGCCCGGCTCAACCAGGAGATCTCGGCGCTGGAGCTGGAGCTGATAGGCGAGCGGGGGCTGCGCTACGACGACTGGAGCATGCGCCGGCCGACGGCGGTCGACTTCTCGGGCCGCTCACCCGGCTACCGCTACCTGCGCACCAGGGGCAACTCGATCGAGGGGGGCACCTCGGAGATCCTCCGCAACATCATCGCCGAGCGCGTGCTCGGCCTGCCGCCGGAGCCGAGGGTCGACAAGGACGTGGCCTGGAAGGACCTGCCGAAGTGACACAGAGCCTGCTCTACGGCGAGATCGAGGACGAGCTGCGCGCCAACGTGCGCGCCATGCTCGCCGAGCGCTGCCCGCTGCCCGCGGTCCTCGAGCGCTGCGAGGGCCCCGAGCCGTACGACCTCACGCTGTGGCGGACGCTCGCCGTGGAGCTGGGCTGCGCCGGCCTTGCGGTGCCGGAGGAACACGGCGGCGTCGGCGCCAGCTTCCGGGAGGCGGCGGTGGTGCTGGAGGAGCTGGGCCGGGCCGTTGCGCCGGTCCCCTTCCTCGGCAGTGCGGTGGTCGCCACCAGCGCGCTGCTGGCCTGCGGCGAGCGCGAGCTGCTGCCAGAGCTGGCGAGCGGCGCGCGGACCGCCGCGCTGGCGCTGCCGTTCTCCACGGCGCCCCGCACGGGCTCCGCGCCGGCCGCGCCGACGGTCCGAGCGGCCGGCGACGCCCTCACCGGGACCGTGACCAGTGTCGCCGACGGGCTGCCCGCCGACGTCCTGCTGGTTCCCGTGCCCGGAGCGCTGTACGCGGTGCAGGCCGGCGAGCAGGGACGCGTGACCCGCTCCGCCGTCGTCTCCCTCGACCTCACCCGCCAGCTGTGCGACGTGACCCTGGACGCCGCGCCCGGGCGGCCACTGGCGACCGGCGATGCCGCGGACCGCGCGGTCGCCGCGGCGCTGACCACCGGCGCCGCGCTGCTGGCCTCCGAGCAGCTCGGCGTCGCGCAATGGTGCCTCGACACCACGATCGAGCATCTCAAGACCCGCTACCAGTTCGGCCGGCCGATCGGGTCCTTCCAGGCCCTCAAGCACCGCCTGGCCGACCTGTGGGTCGACGTCAGCCAGGCGCGCGCGGTGGCGCGCTACGCGGTGGCCTGCGTGGTCAGCGCCGACCCGGATACCGCTGTCGCCACCGCCCTGGCCCAGGCGCACTGCTCGGCCGTGGCGGTCGCCGCCGCCCAGGAGTGCGTGCAGATGCTCGGCGGTATCGGCTTCACCTGGGAGCACGGGGCGCACCTGTATCTCAAGCGGGCCAAGAGCGACTCGATCGCGTTCGGCACACCTGACCAGCACCGCACGGCCCTCGCCACACTGGTGGACCTCTGATCGAGCCACCTTGCCGCGCGGGTGCGGCTTGACCTTGCCGCGCCCGAGGCCACCCCCGCCGCGGGGATGGGGAGGCTGCTGAGGCCGACGCGACAGCAAGGTGACGGGCGCCGCCGCTTCCGCCGCCGTCACCTTGGTGATAAAACGGGCGTACCGAGCGCCGAGCGGTTCGGCGGTCGTGGCGGAGGTGGTGCGGCCATGGGTCGGAACCGGGTACGGGTGCGGGTGCTTGTGGTGCTGTCGGCGACGGCGTCGCTGGTCATCGGGTCCATGCTGTTCCTCGGTCGAGCCAGCGGCGCGCCGCTGGCCTGCGCGGCGCCGGTGCCGAGCACCACGCAGGCGGGCTACACCGTCGCCGACCCCAACTGCGAATTCGGCACGGCAACGCCGTTCGTGCCGCTGACCGACGAGCAGGGCGAGGAGATCTCCACCGTCCACACCGGCATCGCCGACGGGTCGGCCTTCCGCATCGAGGTGCCCAAGAGCTGGAACGGCGAGCTGGTGCTCTTCGCGCACGGCTTCCGGGGCAACGGCACCACGGTGTGGGTGGACAGCCCGACCCTGCGCGCCTTCTACGTCAAGCTCGGCTTCGCGTGGGCCGCGTCCAGCTACCAGACCAACGGCTACGACGTCGGCCACGGCGTCACCGACACGCACGCGCTCATCGAGCTGTTCCGCTCGACCGTCGGCGGCACGCCCAGGGCGCTGTACATGACCGGCCTGTCGATGGGCGGCCACATCACCGCCGTCGAGATCGAGCAGTACCGTGACACCTTCGTCGGCGCGATGCCCTACTGCGGCGTGCTCGGGGACACCGCGCTGTTCGACCACTTCCTCGACGCGAACGTGACGGCCGCCGGGCTGACCGGGACGGCGATCGAGTTCCCGCCCACCCTGGCCGCCGGCCAGGCCTACGCTCCCGTCTACGACCAGCAGGTCCTTTCCGAGCTGCCTCAGCTCGGCAGCGGCTTCAACACACCGAGCGTCCAGCTCACCGATCTGGGCCGCGCCTGGCAGGCCGCGGTCGAGCAGCGCAGTGGTGGGACCCGCCCGGGGTTCGACAGCGCCTTCTCCTTCTGGAACAGCTTCGGCTTCGCCCCGCTCACCAACGTGCCGTTCCTGTTCGGCCTGTACCCGGGCCTGTCAGGCGGCACCATCGGCATCGCCTCCGGCAACGTGACCAGCAACGTGGACACCGTCTACCAGCTCGACGGCAAGCGCTCGCTGACGCCGGCGGAGCGCCAGCTCAACGACGCGGTACTGCGGGTGGCGGCGACGGCGACCGCGACGACCGACCTGACCGGCATCCCCGCCGTGCTCGCCGACCCTCGCATCCCGGTGCTGTCGCTGCACGGCATCGGCGACCTGTTCGTGCCCCTGTCGATGGAGCAGGTGTACGCGCAGCGCGCCAGGCAGCACGACCAGTCGGAGCTGTTCGTCTCACGTGCCATCCGCGGGAACACCCACTGCGGCTTCACGCAGGCCGAGCTGCAGCGGGGCTTCACCGACCTGGTCGACTGGGTCCGCACCGGGAAGCGAGCAGACGGCGACGACGTGCTCAACCGCCGCCAGGTCGCCGAGCCGACGTTCGGCTGTGCCTTCACCGACGGTGCCCACCCGGAGTTCGTCGCGCCGGCCTGCCCCGCCCGCTGACATCGAAGCGGCTGCTCATGGAGCAGATCGACGCCGGCGAGCCGATCCAGCGCAGGGAGATCGTCGGCCCGCGCCTGGTGCCGCGCGGGAACGCCGCCGCCGCGGCGGATCCCGCAGCGGCGGCAGGGTCAGCGGGTGGCGCGGCGACGCGCTACCAGTAGTGCCGGCGGCCGCCGACCGCACGTCCCGTCGATCCCAGCACCCACAGGACCGCCCCGATGATCAGCACGATGATCCCGAGCGTCCACAGGATCGAGATCTTGAAGAGGAAGCCGATGATGAGAAGGAGCAAACCAAGAATGATCACGTTGTTGCCTCCTTCGATCCCACCTCGCCGCGGCGCGCGCAGAGGGACCGCATCGCCTGTGTCGGTGTATTCCCACGCGAAGCGCCCCTCCAACCTTCGCCGCTGCCGCTGACGTCATTGCGTCAAGGTCGGGCGCCACGGCCCGCGCTCGAACCTGGCCTCGTCCTCGCTGTCCGTGGGCCACGGCGGCATCGTGACGGCGACGACCCGCAGCGGCTCGCCGCTCTCCGCCGAGCGGAACTGGAAGGCGGTGCCGAACGGGATCGTCAGGCACACCCCCGGGCGCAGCGCCACCGTCCGCTCGCGGCCCCCCTGCCGCCGCCACATCTCCCCGGCGCCGGCGACCACGTACCAGATCTCCTGCACGGTCGCGTGCGACACGGCCTTGGCCACCTCGCCCGGCCGCAGCTCGAAGTGGGCGAAGCTGCCCGCGCCGGCGAGACGGCACAGGGGTCTGACGGCCGAGCCATCAGGCGCGGCGACGACCGGCGCCTCCCGCAGGTGCCTGGTATCGAACGCATCGGCCATGCGCGCTCCTTTCCACCCGACGACGGCTCAGCCCGCGACCGGTCGCGAGGGCAAGCTCAGGTGGTGACGTCGGCGGCCAGCTCCTCCAGGGCGGCCAGGTAGGTGTCGACGTCGGCCTCGGTGTGCTGCACCGACAGGGTCCACTCCTCTTCGCGTCCCGGCGCCATGAGCACGCCTCTGTTGATGTTGTAGAGCCAGGCCAGCTCGGTCAGCTCGGCGTCCTGGTGCGCCATGAACGAGGCGTAGTCGGTGATCGGAGCGTCGGTGAAGCGCACGCAGCCCTTGGAGGAGATGCCGACGGTGTCGCCGGCCAGCCGGTAGCGGTCCAGGATCCGCTGGCAGCCGGTGAGCAGGCGGTCGCTGAGCCGGTCGAGGTGGGCGTACGCCTCTGGGGTGAGCACCTCGAGGAGGCTGGCGCGCGCGGCCGCCATCGACAGGGGGTTGCCGTTGTAGGTGCCGACCTGGAAGACGCGGCCGTCGGCGACGACCTCCATGATCTCCTCGGTGGCGCCGATCGCCCCCGACGGCAGGCCGGCCGCCAGCGCCTTGGCGAGGGTCACCATGTCAGGGGTGACGCCGTACCGCTCGGTGGCCCCGCCCGGCGCCACGCACAGGCCGGTCTTGACCTCGTCGAAGATCAGCACGATGCCGTGACGGCTGGTGATCTCGCGGACCTGGTCCAGGTAGCCGGGCTCGGGCAGGATCACGCCGAGGTTCATCATGGCCGCTTCCATGATCACGCAGGCTGGCGCGCGCCCCTGGGCGACGAGCCGCTCGATGCGCCGCTCCATCGCCCCGGCGTCGTTGAAGGGCACCGGCACCGTGAGCTCGACGACCGCCCGCGGGATGCCCAGCCCGTAGGGGATGGAGCGCAGGTCGTCGGGAGGTCCGATGTCGGTCTCATGCGCCACGGCCGACACCATGACGTAGTCGTGGTGGCCGTGGTAGGAGCCGAAGATCTTCACGATCGTGTCGCGGCCGGTGAAGGCCCGGGCGATGCGGATCGCGTCCATGGTCGCCTCGGAGCCGGAGTTCACGTAGCGCCACTGCGGCAGCCCGAAGCGCCGCGCCAGCTCCTCGCTGACGACCACCGAGCCCTCCGTCGGCAGCGCGAAGTGGCTGCCCTTGGCGATCCGCTCCCGCACCGCGCGCACGATCGCCGGGTGGGCGTGCCCCTGGACCATGGACCCGAAGCCGTTGTGCACGTCGACGTACTCGTGGCCGTCCACGTCGCGCACGCGCGAGCCGTGGCCCTCCTCCAGATAGATCGGGTACGGGTCGCGCACCTGGTAGGACGACGGCACGCCATTGGTCATGGAGCGCACCGCCCGGCGGTACAGCTCCGCGGAGCGTGGCGTGGCCTCGATCAGGCGCCGCTGCTCGCGGTCGGCGAGCTCGCGGATGCGGACGCGGTCGAGCTGGACGGGCCTGGCGACGGCCATCGCGCACCTCCTGTCGGCATGGGACTGGTTCCGATGCCCCCGCTGATTATCGGCGCTCGGGGGGGTTGGGAGTGCGCTTGACTGCGCTGATGGTGCGCCGCGACGGGCTGACCGCTCAGGGTGTGGTGTAGGAGCGGATCATGTCGGCGTTGACCCTGGACTCCAGGCGCTCGTAGAGGGCGACCAGGTCGTAGCCCTTCTTGGCGGCGGCGTCCTTGATCATCTGGGGCACCAGCTCGTGGGTCGGCCCGCTCTGGATGAACGGGAGCAGGAACTCGTCCTTGACGCGGTCGAGATCCACGTTCGGGTACTGCGCCGGGTCCGGGAAGAAGTAGAGCAGGTCGTCGAAGAGGTCGTCGAGGGACGTGCTGCGCTCGATCGCGCCTGTCAGGTCCCGCGTGAACTGCCCCGTCGGGCCGAGCAGGTTGGTCCAGATGGTGTCCGAGTCGAATTCCCAGTGCTCGTAGGCCTTGACCTCCACGTCGATCCGCTTGCCGTCGGCGAGCATCTGGATGTCGATGCGCCGGTTGGTGGTGTAGTCGTCGACCTCCAGACTGAACCGGTAGCTCGCATAGGCCGGGTCGTCGGCCAGCGCCCTGAGCGAATAGATCTGCCCGCGGAAGCCGGTGAACTGCGTCTCGCTCGAGAACATGACCTTGATCGCGTCGCCGAGACCACCATCCACCCGGTCGGAGGTCACGTTCAGCGTGTCGAGCAGGTAGTTGCGGAACGCCGGGGTGATGATGGGGTCGTAGTCCTTGCAGGCCTCCAGGAACCGGCCCCAGTCCAGCGGCGACAGCGTGGTCGTCCTCGGCGAGCCGGCGCCGGGGACCTGGGGCAGCCGGACGAGCACACCTTCCTTGTGCAGCACGGCCAGGCCGCGCCGCTGCTCTCTGGTGAGCTGCCCGTACAGGGCCAGCACCTCTTTGGTCGCCTGCGGGAACTCGTTGCTCGGGATGCAGCGTGGGATGGTGGCCATGACCGTTACTCCGCCGCGCAGGTGCCGCGGCTGAGCAGCACGTCCAGCATGGAATCGTCGCCGTCCTCGAGCAGGGCCTGGTAGCCCTGGTACTCGGGTGAGTCCTTGTCCAATTTGGCTACCGCCTTCTCGAGCCGCCGCGCGAGGTTCCCGTCCGCCTTGCCGCCGAGCCGCCTGACGATGCGCAGGAAGTCCGGGTCGAGGGCGTCGACGGTCTTCTCCAGCAGCCCGAAGACCTTGCCGACGAGGGCCGTCTGGGCCAGCTCGCCGAGGCCGGTGAAGGCCAGCACCACGTCGATCACCAGCGGCCCGATCAGCTTCCCCACACCGAAGGCGTAGTGGATCACCCGGTCCTCCACCAGCAGCGCGACGATCGGGTCGAGCAGCCCCTCCGCGCACGCTTTCCCGAGCTCGTGCGCGAGGCTGGGCACGCTCTCGAGGGTGACCTGGCTCAGCATCTCGCCGACGAAGTCGACCGTCTGGTCGATGTTCCAGGTCAAGGCCAGGACGAGCTGTCCGAGCCCGACGAAGTCGTCGATGCCCCGCTGCACGTACCCGCAGACCGCTCCGGCGTCGAGGATGGTCCCGTAGAAGACGTTGAGGTACAGGATCGCCTCCTCGTGCATCTCGACGACGTGGTCCCTGATCGCCGGGTCGAGCAGGCCGGAGTCGGCGACCACGTCGAGCATGCCCTCCAGGAAGGCCATGACGATCGCGGCCACGCGCGAGGCGGCAGTGCCCAGCACGGCCATGCGGTCGTCGACGAGGAGCCACACGTACAGTGCCTCGTGGAACGTGAGCAGGAACTCGTCGTCGCCGCGCCAGACCACGCGCACGCTGAAGGCGAGCTTGCGGAAGCCCTCGACGTCGTCGCCCCGCAGCCCCTCGGCCAGCGCCAGCAGCTCGGAGATCCGCTGCGACTGCGCGTCGCTCCTGGCGGCGATGGCGCTGACCTGCTCGACGAGCCGGGCGTCGTAGTAGCGCCCTGAGCTGCCCCCCAGAGTCCGCTCCTCGACCGCCACGGTGGCCGTTGGCGCATGGCTCAGCACGCTGTCCAGCGCCTGTCCTTCGACGTCCGGCGAGACGGGCTCGGCGAGCGCCGCCTCCGATTCGACCTTCTCGGAGACCGCGAGCGCCTGCTCGGTGAGCTCGACTGGCATGGCGGGTCCTCCGGTCAGGCCGGGACGGGAGCGGACGCGGGAGCGGATGTGGACGCGGGGGCGGGCACGGGCTCCTCGGCCTGCTGGCCGAACACCAGCTGGTACAGCTCGGCGCGCTCGGCGTCGCCGCCGCGCAGGATGTCCAGGGCCAGCTCGAGCTTCTGGTTGTCGAGCTCGCGGGCGCGGTTGTCGTGGGTCTTCTCCACGATCTTCTCGACCTGGAGCTGCTCGGAGTAGCGGTCCAGCGCTCTGGCGAGGCCGAGCAGCGACTCGACCACCAGGCCGTCGGTGCGCAGCACGTGCTTGCGGACCGACATGATCAGCCCGGGCACCTCGATGCCCTCGTAGGTCGAGTGCTTGTCGCGGTTGATCGCGTCGAACTTGCTGGTCCCCCCACCCTGCTCGGCGTACTCGCGGCGGACCAGGAAGTTCTCCGCGCTGTCGGGGTGGGCGGGGTCGTAGTGGATCTCGCCCCGGTAGTCCTTGATCTGCTCGATCGCGAACAGCACGTCCTTGTGGACCCGCACGCGGTCCTCGGGCCTGACGATGCAGTACTCGAGAAGTGTGTCGATGTCGTAGACGGGGACCTCCATGCGGGTCTCGGGGAAGCCGTTGAAGAAGGCGACCCTGACGTCGACCAGGTGGAGGATGCTGATGTGCTCCTGGTTCATCTGGCGGATGACGAAGTTGAGCGTGCAGCCGACGTTGATGTTCTCGATCTCGCGCTCGATCGCCGTCTGCCCGCCTTCCTCGACCGTCTCCTCGGTGCTGGTGTTGACCTGGATGTCGCGCTTGGCCGAGGCCGAGTGGGCGTGCTTGGAGGTCGCGGAGTTGACGTTGCTGGCGAAGTCCTCGCGCGAGGTGTTGGTCGTGCCGGAGGCGCCGCCCGAGACGCTGACGCTGGCCACGCCCCAGTTGCCGGAGGCCTCCGCCTCGACCGACCAGCTCGTGGTCTTGTCCTTGGCCTCCGTGGCCGAGCTCTCGCTCTGGATCGAGGACTCGAAGTCGTCGGCCGTCTCGTCGGTGTACGAGTCGAAGATGCTGCTGACCTCAGCGGAGGTGGTGGTGGAGCTCTTGTAGCTGGTGATGCTGATGCGGGTCTTCTCGCCAGGCAGCAGCGAGAACGTCTGCACGGTCCGGCCGGCCCCGTAGTCGCCAAGGAAGTTCGACAGCCGGTAGGTCTCGACCAGGTAGATCCCCGGGTAGGGGTCGGTGACCACCGGGGCGTACTGCACCGTCGTCTGCCCGGACTGGGTGGTGACCAGGAGCGGGTAGTGCCCCATCTCGACGTTCTTCTTGACCTCGCCGAGGTCGACGGGCACGCCGAGGCTCTGCAGCGTCGAGCTGGCCACGACCTCGGGCGCGGTCTCGGTGCCGGAGGCTGCCGCGACCCTGGCCGAGGCCCGGGTGGAGGCGGGCGCGGGACGAGCCGGCGCTCTCGCCGTCCGGCGGAGCGCGCGGGACGCCAGTGTCACGCTCCCGGCGAGGATGGACCGCTCGATCAGGAAGTCCTCCAGAACCTCCGGTGTCAGGGTCCCGTGGTCGAGCTCGATGGGCGCGCCGTTGAGCCTCTTGAAGATCTCGGGTGGATAGCTCAGCTCGATGAGGTTGCGGCCCGTGTAGGCGGTGGGCTCCGGGACGTTGTAGTTGAGGACCGCGGCCTCGCCCTGCTCGGCGAGTTTGACTAGGGGCTCGTCGTTGCTCATGTCCGGCTCCTCTGGCGGGGACAGGCGGCTTCCTCTGCCTGAGAGGCGCGTCACCCGCCGGCTGATACAGCTCGCTCCTCGGCCCGTCGTGGCGCACCAGTCCGTACTCGGTGGCCCTGGCGCCCAGGCGCGCGGCCAGCTCCTCCGGGCTGGGCTGGTGGGTCTCGTCGAGTTGCTCGACGATCACCCGCAGCGAGCCGTCGAACTGGGCTTGCGCTCGGGGACACGGCACGGGAGGCCCGCATCCCAGGTGAGCGCCGCGCCGCGGGATCGCTTCAGGCGGCCCTGACGAGAAGCCAGATCAGGATGTAGTGGCACAGCCCGGCCGCGACGGTGAAGGCGTGCCAGACCTCGTGGTAGCCGAACACCGCCGGGTTGGGGTCCGGCCGCTGGCGGTCGAGCACGACCGCGCCCACCGTGTACAGCAGGCCGCCGACCAGCAGCAGCGTGAGCTTGGCGACCCCCAGCCGGCCCGCCAGCCACGGCAGGGTCACCACGCCCAGCCAGCCGAGCGTCAGGTACAGCGTGATCCCCACGACCGGGGCGCGGTGCCGCAGGATCACCACCGCGATCCCGCCGACGGCGACGGCCCACACCACCCCGAGGATGGTCACGCCCCACGTCCGGTCCAGCGCCAGCACGGCGAACGGCGTGTAGCTGCCGGCGATCAGCACGTAGATCATCGCGTGGTCGGCCTGGTCCATGCGCCGCCGCGCCGCCGCCGACCAGCGGCCCAGATGGAACGCGGCGCTGGTGCCGTACAGCCCGGCCAGGCTGATGGCGTAGACGGCCGCGGTCAGCCGCGCCGCCGGGCTGGTCCAGGCCGCCACGACCAGGGCGACGCCGGCCGGGATCGCGACGACGAACGCCACCTGGTGCAGCCGGCCCCGCAGCCTCGGCTTACCATGGGCCGTCCGCTCACCCCGCGCGCCCGACCCGGGCACCGCGTCGCCTCTCTCCTCACTCACACCGGACCTCCCCGCCCAGCCCTCTGCTGGCAGCGTACCTGGCTGGACAAGCGAGCGGAGCCCTGGGGGTTCCTTGCTAGAGCCTGGGTGGGTGCTGGGTCGGGGCCCGCGACCGGCGCACGGCTCCCGGGCGACCGGGGCATCTGGCCCCGGCGGGTGGTGCGCTGTTCAATCGGTGGCTGGTGGTGCGGTGGTCGCCGGTGCGGTGGTGGGGTTGGGGCTGCGCTTGACTGCGCTGCGGCGGGGTGCCCGGGAACCCGACGCGCCCACCCCTGTGCTGGGTCGCCGGGCGCTGCGACGTTGTCGCGTGGGTGGGGACCTTGCCGTGGCTGTTGGCTCGTTGCCGCGCTAAGCGGCATAGAGCCGCCCGTTATGCCCGACTCGAACACCTGCTCGCACGGCAATCTCCCCACCCGCCCGGGGCGGGTGGGCTCAGGCGGGGGCGACGATCCGGGTCAGGGGCGGCACCGCCATGCCGGCAGGCTCCGCGGCGGAGAACGCCGCGACCAGCGCGTCGATGTCCTGGGCGCCGCCGAGCGCTTGCGTGCCCTCGTTGAACACCGTGAACCCGTCGCCACCGGCCGCCAGGAAGCTGTTCATCGTCACCCGGAACGAATCGGTCGGCGCCATCTCGACTCCCGCCACGAAGATCCGGCCGATACGGTCCGCACAGGTGGCGGCGCCCGGGCTCTGCTCGTACCGGAACGTGCTGGAGACCTGCAGGATCCGGTTCGTCGTCTGGCCGCCGCAGCCCGGGAACTGCTGCTCGAGCAGGCGCCGGATCATGTCGCCGGTCATCGTCTTGGTGACCAGGCTGTTGCCGAACGGCTGCACCGTGAACGCCTCGCCATAGGTCACCTCGCCCAGCGCCTCCCCGCCCGAGGAGATGTCTGTGGTCCGCAGGTCCGCGCGGATGCCTCCCGGGTTCATGAAGGCGACCTGGGCGCCGCCGAGATTCGCCGGCTGCGTGGCCAGCAGCTGGGCGTCGGCGATCACGTCACCGAGGGCCGACTCGCCCAGCGGTGAGGGCGTCCGGGTGAGGTCGCCCTGGATGCGCCCGATGACGACGTTGGCCAGCGGCGCCGCCGCGGCCACGTACTGCTCGACCACCGCCTGGACCCGCGGGTCCTCCTTCGAGCGATCGGGGACCCGGGTGACGCCCGGGCCCGGCGCGTTGAGGGCGTTCTCGACGATCACGTTCTCGGCGCTGGACCGCACCAGCTCGCCGGATTTGTCGTCGACCGTGAGGGTGATGTCGGTGAGGATCCGCCCGAAGGACGAGGCGCTGGTGATGAGACGGGTCACGCCGCGCGTGGTGATCGTGCAGCGGTACTCGGCGTGGGTGTGGGCCGAGACGATCACCTTGATCGACGGGTCGAGCCGGCTGGCGATGTCGACGATCGGGCTGCCGGTCAGATTGCCGCTGCAGCCGTTGAGGGCCGCCGCGCCCGTCTGGAAGCCTCCCTCGTGGATCAGCAGCACGGAGGTCTTGACGCCCATGCCCTTCAGCCGCCTCACGGCGACGTTGGCTGCGTCCGCCTCGTCCTGGAAGGTCAGCCCGGCCACCCCGGTCGGCGTGACGATCGTGGGCGTCGCCTCGAGCACCTCGCCGATGAAGCCGACGTCGATCTTCTTGCCGCTGTTGGTCTTGAACTGCTTGGTGGCGAAGGCGGGAAACAGCGTCCTGCCGGTGGCGTCGACGACCACGTTGGCGGACAGGTACTGGAAGTCAGCGCCCGGATAGACGTTGGTGGTCGAGCCGTTGGCCAGCGCGTACGGAGCCGCGGTGCAGCCGTCGACCGGGCGGCAGCCACCGTTCTGGATGCGCAGCAGCTCGTCCCTGCCCTTGTCGAACTCGTGGTTGCCGACCGAGGCGAAATCGGCCCCCATCAGGTTGGTGGCGATGGTGATGGGCTCCTCGAAGAACAGCCCGTTGGCCAGCGGGCTGGCGCCGATGTTGTCGCCGGCGAAGACGGTCGCCTGCTGCTGGCCGTAGCGGCCTTGCTGGCGCTGGCCGGCCTGGCGGTGGTGATGGCCATCTGCTCGGAGGCCGACGCCTTCGTGGCCGCCAGCCTCACCCAGTTCTCGCTGACCGCCCGGCTGGCGTTCATGGTCGTCGGCCCGATGGTCGACGTGAAGCTCATCGCCCTGCAGGTAGGGACCTTCGGGCGTGGCTTCGCGCTGCGGTTCGCGCCCCTCACGCTCGCCGTCGCCATGGTGTCGAGCGCCGTCGTCGGCCGGTGGCTGCTGTGACCCCCGCCGGTGGCCTGATCAGCCTGCTCGTCGGCGCCGTGCTGCTGCGGCTGGAGCTCACGGGCAGCTATGGTCGCTACGTGCGCGTGGGGATGGGCCCGTGGCTGGCCGTCACCGCCGTCGCGGTGATCGTGCTCGGGCTGGTGACGCTGCTGCGCACGCTCCGTCACGCCCGGCCCGTCGACGTCCACGATCATCATCGTGGCGGCGGCGACCGGATGGGATGGCTGCTCCTGGCGCCGATCGCCGCCCTGCTGCTGGTGGCGCCGCCGACGCTCGGCAGCTACGGCGTCGGCCGCGGCAGCCAGGTCGACATCCGCTCGGGCGGCGCCGTCTTCGACTCGCTCGCTCGCCGCTCCGAGCCGGCCACCATGACCCTGCTCGAGTTCGGCCAGCGCGCCCTCGACCGCGACGGCGCCAGCTTCCACGGCGCCGCGGTCCAGCTCACCGGCTTCGTGGCGGGCGCGGAGGCCGGCGGGTTCCGGCTCGCCCGCTACCAGATCGCGTGCTGCGCGGCCGACGCGGCTCCGGTGGTGCTGCGGGTCGTCGGCACCCGTGGCAGCCCGGCGCGCGACCAGTGGGTGAGGGTCACCGGCACCTTCCAGCGCGGAGGGGGCGAGGTGCCCGAGCTGGCCGCCACGAGCGTCGTCGAGATCCCCGCTCCCGACGACCCCTACGAATGACGACGGCCGCTGGTCGGTCCGCCGCGCCGTCTGTGTCAGGGATCGAGTTGGAGCCGCCCGGACGAGCGGACCTCCAGCGCCTCCCGCAGGGCCGCGCGGGTGGTGAAGCCCAGGACGAGCGGAGCATCGCTGGCGAGCTGCGCGCGGCTCTCAGCGGGCGCGGTCAGCCGGGTGGTGATGCAGCCGCCGGGGAACACGTCGAAGCGGGTGGTGGTGAACCGCGGCGTGAGCTGCTCGATCCGCTGGTAGCGACGCACCCCCGCCCGCTCGGCGGGGACCCGGGTCGCCCCGGCGGGGTCGCAGGCGGCGGTCAGCCGCACCACCATCGCGCCATCGCCGGCGCGGTCGTTGTCGAGGCTGATCACCGAGCGGCCGTCGTTGACGGCGACGTTCCCCAGCTTCCAGCCGGTCGGCAGGAAGGCCACACAAGGCACCAGCGAGGCCGACGGCACCGACTGGGCCTCCAGCCACAGCGGCTCGAGGTTGGTGCAGCGCAGGTTGTCGATGTTCAGCGCGGTCTTGCTGGCCACGTCGTTGTTGGAGGTGGTCACCGCGGCCGCGATGAGGAACGCTGCCAGCAACGTCATGGAGACCAGCAACCCCACCCGGCGCACGCTCCAGCGCTGGATCATGATCGGGCGGGGCGGCTCGGGCAGCAGGCGGATGAACTCGGCGTGCAGGTCGCGGCCCTTCTCTCGCAGCATGCGGCGCAGCTGCGACGGCAGCGCCAGGCCGCGGGCGGCCGCGAACCCCTCGCTGATCTCGTCAACGCTGAACTGGCGCAGCGCATGCTGGTAGACGCGCTCGGCGCTGGAGCGCAGCGCCAGGCACAGCATCATGTTGGCGAGGTCGACCGCCTGCCGCCACGGGGTGGGGCGGGCCTCCACGAACGCCACGTCGATCAGCAACAGGTGGCCGTCGCGCACCAGCAGGTTGGCCGGCTTGATGTCGCGGTGGGCGAGCCCGGCGTCCCACAGCTTGCGGATGATCCCCAGGCCGTCGTCGATGACCTGCTCGTCGACCTCCGCCTCGCCGAGCTCGCGCGCTCCGTCGAAGAACTCGGTGACCAGCAGGTACTCCCGGTCGGGGGTGAGCTCCACGAAGCCGTAGGGGGTGGGGCTGGGCAGCCCGGCGCGCTGCATCAGTGACAGCGCGTAGTCCTCCTGCTGCACCAGCCGCCGCACCGTGTTGAACGGCTTCTCGTCCTCGAGCCGGCCGTACAGCAGCTCCCGGCCGAGCTTGTACCAGCGGTCGGCGCGGAGATGGCCGCGGGCGTAGAGCTTGGCGAACAGGTACCTGGGAGGCGTGCCCTCCAGCTTGATGCGCAGCGGCGTCGACCCTCCAGAGCCTTCCAGCCCGAACGGCTTGACCTCCTCGACGACCAGGCCGAGCTGGTCTTCGAGGCCTCGCCGGATCGCCACGCCGCGCGCGCCGGTGACATCCAGGTGCGCGCTGCGGCCGCGCCGGTAGGTGACCGGGAAGGCCTCGTTGGGAGTGAACAGGCGGAAGGTGGTCAGCGAGATGGCCACGCCGATCGTCGCGCCCACGAGCACGTCGGTCGGCGCGTCCGCCCCGAGGGCGACCCGGCCGAGCGCGGTCAGCGCCACCAGCCCGGCCGCGGCCAGCTTCCCCAGGTTGCGCCAGCGACCCTCCGGCACCAGCGTGTACAGGACAGCGATCAGCACGGCCGCCAGCAGGGTCACCTGGAGCGACGGCAGCGCCCAGCCGTTCCAGGCGGTCTGGATGACGACCCCGAACGGCCGCGGCCGTCTGGCCAATGCGGCCATCAGGGCCCCGCCCACCCCGACCAGCAGGTTGCCCATGATCAGGAGGACGATCAGGTGCCGGAAGCGTCGCAGCAGCAGCAGCGCCAGCCCCAGCCCGTAGAACACCCCGTTGATGCTCCACCACGAGCCGATCGCCGCCAGACCGCGCATGACCGCCACCAGCCCTGGCGCCTGAAGCTCGGTCAGCCACCGCACCACCGCGTCGTCCGCGACCGTGACGGCGACGGCGACCCCCCGCGTCCCGCGCGCGAAGACCGCGATCGCCAATGCCACCAGCACCAGGCCGGCGATCAGCCAGCGAACCCCGCTGGTCTGCAGGTGGTGGGGCAGCGGCGGCGGCGCACCGGTGGGCCGGCGGCGCCGGGGTGATCGCAGCGCCCCCGCCAGGCCAGGCTGGACCCGTGCGGTGCTCGTGTGTGTCGACTGCTCCGCGGGCATGCTCATGGCCCTCCCAACCCCGGCGAGCAGCGGCATGCGGCACCGGATCCAGCCGCGTGCCGCGGCGGTCGCCCGGTCAGCTTAGTTGTCAACTGCACAAAACAGAAGTGCCGGCGGCGCGGCGGGGGGCCGGGCCGCGCTATCGTGCCGGCATGCCACAGCCACCGCGCCACGACGCCTGGGGCATCAGCCGCCACTCCAGGCTGTTCCCCGGCCCGTGGCTGGCCCATGCCGACCTGCACAACCACACCTGGCTGTCGGACGGAGCGGGCGACCCCGCGCGCGCCTTCCCCTCCATGCGAGCGGCCGGGCTGGACGTGGCGGCTATCACCGACCACAGCCGCTGGGCCTCGGCGTTCCTCGGTCTGGTCGGCGCGCCCGGCTGGACCGGCATCGACGGCCGGGCGTGGCGGCGGACCGCATCCCTGGCCGACGAGGCCAACCACGACGGGGAGTTCGTCGCCATGCGCGGCTTCGAGTGGTCGCATGCCGCGTTCGGCCATATGAACGTCTGGGGCAGCGGGCGCTTCACCGACCCGCTGCGCACCTTCCCCACGATGGGCCGCTTCTGGCGCTGGCTCGAGGAGCGCGGCGACGACGGCCTGGCCGGCTTCAACCACCCCGGCACCGGGCGGCTGCGCTTCGCCGGCTTCGGCTACCGGCCGGCGATGGCTGAGCGGCTGGTCAGCATGGAGATCTTCAACAAGACCGAGGACTACCTGTTCAAGGGGGTCGACCGGGGCAAGGCGTCCCCTCTCAGCCAGTGCCTCGACGCGGGCTGGCGGGTCGGCCTGCTCGGGGTGACCGACGAGCACGGCGCCGACTGGGGGTGCCCGGAAGGCAAGGGCCGGGCCGGCCTGTACGTGCGCGACCTGTCGCGCCAGGCGGTCGTCGAGGCGCTGGCGGCCCGCCGCTTCTTCGCCAGCCGCGTCAAGGGCCTGCGGGTCGATGCGGCGCTGACCTCACTGACCTCGCCGCGGGCCGGCTCGCCCCGGCCCCGCCTGCGCATGGGCAGCGCGGGCGCGCACGCGCCGGGCCCGGCGCTCGTGCAGGTCGACCTCGACCGGGGCGAGGCCTGGTGGGGCCGGCGCCTGAGCGTCCAGGTGCTGCGGCCCGGGCCCGGAAGGCGCCTGCCGGACCTGAGACTGGCGCGCACGGTGCGCCTGCCCCGCCCGGACGAGCCGGTGATCGCCTTCGAGGTCGACCTGGACCCGGCGGACGGCGACTGGCTGGTGCTGCGGGTCAGCGACCCGAGCGAGCCGGCCGACCCGCGCGCCACCGGCGAGTACGCCGAGCTGGGTCGGGCGCTCGCCTACGCCAGCCCGTTCTGGCTGGTCCAGGCCCCGTCCGCTGGAGCCTGAGCGGCCCGCCGCCGGCCGGCCGTCACGCCGCTCTTCTCTTCCGCCCCGCGCTGTGGGAGGCTGGGCTTGCTCACCGGCCTCTAGAGCAGAGGCTCTGTGAGGGGGGGCACGCCAATGGTTGAGCAAGCGTCCGCCGGCGCCCCGATCGGCATCGGCACCTACCTGTGGTGGCGCAGGCGCTCCTGGACCCCGGCGGCGCCGAGCGCCGTGGAGGTCCAGGCCCGATGAGCGTCGTCCCCCGCCGGCCGCGGCACCTGAGGAGCGCAGGCGCCAGGCCGGGACACCGGTCCGGCAGAGCGAAAGGCAGCGATATGGAACGCAGCCGCAAGCTGTACCGCAGCCAGACGGACCGCAAGCTGGCCGGCGTCTGCGGTGGCCTCGCCGAGTACCTCAACGTCGACGCGACCATCATCCGGGTGATCTTCATCGCCCTTGCCCTGTTCGGAGGCGCCGGCGTCCCCATCTACCTTGCGATGTGGATCATCGTCCCGAGCCAGCCCACGGACGCCGCGTCCTGATCGACAGCGCGCGGTAGAAATGTCCGGGTCTCGGGATGTTTCGGTCCGATGGTCCCGCCGGCCTGCGGCAAGGCCCCCTCCCGCGCATCATGCTCAGCCCTTGAGCGCGCCGGCCATGAGCCCCCGCATGAAGAACCGGCCCAGCAGCAGGTACACCAGCAGGGTCGGGAGCGAGGCGAGCAGCGCCGCCGCCATCTGCTGGCTGTACGGCACCACCATCGACCCGGCGATGTTGTTGAGCGCCACCGTGGCCGGCCAGCTCGTGGGGCCAGTTAGGAACACCGCGAACAGAAAATCGTTCCACATCGAGGTGAACTGCCAGATCAGCGTTACCGCGAACGCTGGCCACGAATTGGGCAGCACCACGGAGCGATACGTGCGCAGCATGCCCGCGCCGTCCACGCGGGCCGCCTCCACCAGCTCGCTGGGGATGGTCGCGTAGTAGTTGCGGAAGATCAGCGTGCAGATCGGGATGCCGAAGACGATGTGGGCCAGCATCAGGCCGGGGATCCCGCCGATCAGGTGCGCCCTGGTCATGAGCTGCACCAGCGGGATCATCACGGCCTGGTAGGGGATGAACATGCCGAACAGGAACAGCATGTAGACGGCGTCCGCGCCGGGGAAGCGCCACTTGGACAGGACGAAGCCGTTCATCGAGCCGAGCAGGGACGAGATGATCGCGCCGGGCACGGCCAGCTTGACGCTGTTCCACAGCGCCGGCGACAACGACGTCCAGGCGGCTCGCCAGCCCTCGGCGGTCCACGCCGTCGGCAGGCTCCA
>WNGA01000118.1_pt1 | contig 134102 bp, 121 predicted proteins | sample 5400061 | NCBI WGS metagenome assembly WNGA01 (sample SAMN13153366, study PRJNA577476) | soil metagenome | isolation source: 100 cm soil or saprolite under grassland replicate 2 | place: USA:California | collected 2016-06-15 | reverse complement strand
GGTTCGGCCGCGGGGCATTATGGCTGGTCGTGCCGGTCCGGATAAGCCGTACCCCGGAATCCGGCTGGTCCACCCGGCCGCATACGATCGGCCGCATGGCAAGCGTCCTCGACGAGATCCTGGCCGGTGTCCGTGACGATGTCGCGGCGCGTGCTGAGGCGGTCCCGCTCGAGGAGATCCGGGAGCGCGCCGCCGCCGCACCGGCCCCCAAGGACGCGTTAGCCGCGTTGCGCGCGCCCGGCGTCGGGGTGATCGCCGAGGTGAAGCGCCGCTCCCCGTCGAAGGGCGCGCTCGCCGACATCCCCGACCCCGCCGACCTCGCCAAGGAGTACGCCGCCGGCGGCGCCCGCTGCGTCAGCGTCCTCACCGAAGGCCGCCACTTCGGCGGCAACCTGGACGACCTGGCCGCGGTACGCGAGGCGATCGACGTACCGGTGCTGCGCAAGGACTTCGTGGTCTCCAGCTACCAGATTCACGAGGCGCGGGCGTACGGCGCCGACCTGGTGCTGCTGATCGTCGCGGCGCTGGAGCAGAACGTGCTGATCGGGCTGCTGGAGCGGATCGAGTCGCTCGGCATGACCCCGCTGGTCGAGGTGCACACCGAGGCGGAGGCCGACCGCGCCCTGGACGCGGGAGCGAAGGTGATCGGAGTCAACGCCCGCGACCTGCGGACCCTGGAGGTGGACCGCTCGGCGTTCGAGCGGATCGCACCGTGCCTGCCCGGCAAGGTCGTGAAGATCGCAGAATCGGGGGTACGCGGCCCCCACGATCTGATCCGCTACGCCGGTGCCGGCGCGGATGCCGTACTGGTAGGGGAGGGTCTGGTGACGCAGAAGAGCCCGCGCGACGCGGTCGCCGAGCTGGTCACCGCCGGCAACCACCCCGCCACCCCGAGGCCGGCCCGATGAACCCCGACGCCACCGGACACTTCGGCCCGTACGGCGGCCGGTTCGTCCCCGAGGCGCTGATCGCGGCGCTGGACGAGCTGGACGCGGCGTACCACAAGGCTATGGGCGACGAACAGTTCCAGGCCGAGCTGCGCCGCCTGCTCACCGAGTATGCCGGCCGCCCCTCCCTGCTGTACGACGCCACCCGGTTCTCCGAGAAGGCAGGCGCCCGGATCCTGCTCAAGCGCGAGGATCTCAACCACACCGGCGCCCACAAGGTGAACAACGTGCTCGGCCAGGCGCTGCTGACCGTACGGATGGGCAAGCGCCGGGTGATCGCGGAGACCGGCGCCGGGCAGCACGGCGTCGCCACCGCCACCGCGGCGGCACTGTTCGGCCTGGACTGCATGGTCTACATGGGCGAGGTCGACACCCAGCGGCAGGCGCTCAACGTCGCCCGGATGCGACTGCTCGGCTCCGAGGTCGTGCCGGTGAAAAGCGGCAGCCGCACCCTCAAGGACGCGATGAACGAGGCGTTCCGGGACTGGGTGGCCAACGTAGACGACACCCACTACGTGATCGGTTCGGTGGGCGGGCCGCACCCGTTCCCGGTGATGGTGCGCGACTTCCAGCGGGTGATCGGCGACGAGACCCGGGAGCAGGCCCGGCAGCTGCTCGGCAAGCTGCCGGACGCGGTCTGCGCCTGCGTCGGCGGCGGCTCCAACGCGATCGGCATCTTCCACGCGTTCCTCGACGACGACGTCAAGCTGTACGGCTTCGAGGCCGGCGGCGACGGGGTGGACACCGGGCGGCACGCCGCCACGCTGACCGGCGGTCGGCCGGGCGTACTGCACGGGTCGCGGTCTTACCTGTTGCAGGACGAGGACGGCCAGACCATCGAGTCGCACTCGATCTCGGCCGGGCTGGACTATCCCGGGGTCGGCCCGGAGCACGCCTGGCTGCACGACGCGGGCCGGGTGGACTACCAGCCGGTGACCGACGCCGAGGCGATGGAGGCGTTCTCCCTGCTGTGCCGTACGGAGGGCATCATCCCGGCGATCGAGAGCGCCCACGCTCTCTCGGGTGCGCTGCGGGTGGCGCGCGAGCTGGGGCCCGAGGCCACGATCGTGGTCAACCTGTCGGGCCGCGGCGACAAGGACATGGACACCGCCGCGGAATGGTTCGACCTGCTCGACCGGGAGAAGGACGCATGAGTGTGAGCGTCGCCTTCGGGAAGGCGCGGGCCGAGGACCGCGGCGTGCTGGTCGGTTACCTGCCGGCGGGCTTTCCCACGGTGGAGCGCGGGATCGAGGCGATCCGCGCGATGGTGGACGCCGGGGTCGACGTGGTCGAGGTCGGTTTCCCGTACTCGGACCCGGTGATGGACGGGCCGGTGATCCAGCGGGCCGGCGACGTCGCGCTGGCGGCCGGGCTGCGTACCCGCGACGTGCTCCGTACGGTCGAGGCGGTCGCCGCCACCGGCGTGCCGACCCTGCTGATGACCTACTGGAACCCGGTCGAGCAGTACGGCGTGGACCGCTTCGCCAGGGACCTCGCCACGGCGGGCGGTGCCGGGTTGATCACCCCTGACCTGATCCCCGACGAGGCCGAGCCGTGGCTCGCCGCCTCCGACGAGCATCAGCTGGACCGGGTGTTCCTGGTGGCGCCCAGCTCCACCGACGAGCGGCTGGCCAGCACGGTCGCGGCCACCCGCGGCTTCGTCTACGCCACCAGCGTGATGGGGGTGACCGGCGCCCGCGAGCAGACCAGCTCGCTCGCGCCGCAGCTCGTGGCCCGGGTACGCGAGGCGACCGACCTACCGGTGGGCGTCGGACTGGGCGTACGGGACGGTGCCCAGGCCGCTGAAGTGGCCGGGTACGCCGACGGGGTGATCGTGGGCAGCGCGCTGATCCGGTGTCTGCTCGACACCGAGGACTTCACCGCAGGGCTCGCCGCACTGACCACGCTTACCGAAGAGCTGGCCAGCGGCGTACGCCGCAGGACTGGCTGGAGCGGCGCCTAGCCGACAGCGACTTCCTGGGCCTCGGGCACGTCGGGCTCGACCGGGCGCAGTACGTCGCGCAGCACTCCGGCGCGTCCGGCGGTCGCATCGGCGACCGCGATCCGCGTGGTGGCCGTCAACGGCTCGGGAAGTGCGGACGGGTCGGCCCAGGTGAGCCGCCGGATCCAACTGGGGGAGTTGACCAGGGCTTCGCCGCTGACGATCTGGGCGCGGAAGACGTGCACCAGCACGTCCGGCAGGCCCTCGCCGCAGCCGTCGCCGGTCAGGTGGTAGATGCCGACCAGGTCGGCTACCTGGATCTCGAGACCGGTCTCCTCGCGTACGTCGCGGGTGACCGCGTGCATCGGGCTCTCAGCGTCACGGATCTTGCCGCCCGGCAGACCCCACAGCCGGTGTCCCTGGTTCTGTTGGCAGAGCAGGACGCGGCCGCTGGAATCGGTGATGATCGCGGCGACCGCGGAGGTGAGGGAGTTCATTTCAGCAGCCTAGGAGGTGACCGGGGTCACCGGCTACTGATCGGCACAGGTAGCGTGTGCCCTCGTGACTCTCGCCTCCATCCCCAGCCCCAGCCAAGGCGTGTGGCAGCTCGGCCCGATTCCGATCCGCGCGTACGCCCTGGCGATCGTCGCCGGCATCTTCATCGCGGTATGGATCACCGAGCGCCGGCTGCGGCGACGCGGTGCGCCACCCGGCGTGGTCGTCGACATCGCGGTGTGGGCGGTCCCGTTCGGCATCATCGGCGCCCGGCTCTACCACGTGATCACCGACTACCAGCTCTACTTCGGCGCCGGCAAGGACCCGATCGAGGCGTTCAAGATCTGGCACGGCGGGCTGGGGATCCCGGGGGCGTTGCTGGCCGGGGCGCTCGGCGCGTGGCTGGCGTGCCGGCGGCGGGGCATCCCGCTGTCCGTACTGGCGGACGCGTTGGCGCCGGCGCTGCCGGTGGCTCAGGCGGTCGGCCGGCTGGGCAACTGGTTCAACCAGGAGTTGTACGGCAAACCCACGGACCTCCCCTGGGGGCTCGAGATCGACTTCGCCCACCGGGAGAAGGGGTACGCCCAGTACGAGACCTTCCATCCGACCTTCCTCTACGAGGCGCTGTGGAACCTCGGCGGCGCCGGCCTGATCTGGTGGCTGGACAAGCGGTTCAAGCTGGGCCGCGGCCGGGCGTTCGCGCTCTACGTGATCGTCTACGCGGTCGGCCGGTTCTGGGTGGAGTCGCTGCGGATCGACAACGCGCACTCGTTCCTGGGCCTGCGGCTGAACATGTGGACCGCGGTGATCGCGTTGATCGGCGGCGTGGCGTACTTCCTGTTGGTACGGGGGCCGCGGCAGCGCCTGGTGTACGACGAGTCCGGCACCCTCACCGCCGTGGTGGACGACGAGGACACAGCGGCCCCGGTCAGCTCCACCGAGTCGAGCGCGGCCGAGACCACGACCACCGACCCGGAGCAGCAGGCCCCCGACGATCCGGACGGCGGTCCGGAAGCCGAGCCTGCCGAAGGCGCGGGCGCCAACAGCGCCGGCCCGTCCGACTCGGCATCGTCGTAGCCCGCCCGGCGGTACGCCATGCGTAAGGCAGTCGTCGTCGGGGCCGGGGTCGGCGGCCTCGCGGTCGCCGGGGCGCTGGCCCGCGCACGCTGGCGGGTCACTCTGGTCGAGCGGCAGCCCAGCCTCTCGGTCGGCCGTGCGGCGTTGCTGCTGTGGCCCAACGGGCTGCACGCGCTGCGGGCGCTGGGCATCGGGCATGGCCTGGACGAGATCGGCGAGCCGGTCAACGAATCCGTGATCCGGCGCCCCGACGGCAAGGTCCTCGCCCGCTGGAGCACCGCGAACGCGGTGGAGCGCTTCGGCGCGCCCGCGCTCGCCGTGCACCGGCAGGACCTGTACGACGCCCTGGTCGCCGAGTTGGGCGACGTGGACGTGCGCACCGGGGTCACCATCACGCAGGTGCGTACGGACGGGATGCCCGCGGTGGGCGACGGGCGGCACTGGTGGGAGGCGGACCTGCTGGTCGCCGCCGACGGCATGGACAGCGTGGTACGCCCCGCGGTCGCCCCGGACTCCTCGGTGACCGCCGCCGGCTATGCCGCCTGGCGGGCCGTGGTGCCGGCGCACCGGGCGCCGCGTGACGTACCGGCGGGGGAGACCGTCGGCTCGGGCCAGCGGTTCCTGATCACGCCGCTGGGCAGCCGCGGCGTGTACTGGGTGGCGGTGGTCTCGGGAGCGCCGCGGCCGGAGTCGGCCGAGGTGCAGCTGGACCTGCTGCGGCGCTGGTTCACCGACTGGCACGCGCCGGTGGGCAAGCTGATCGACGCGACCCGCCCCGACGAGCTGTGGCAGCAGGCGATGGCGGATCTGGATCCGCTGCCGCCCCGGTTCGGCGTCTCCGTCGGCCACGGCGGGGTCGCGTTGCTGGGCGACGCGGCGCACGCGATGACACCGAACCTGGGGCAGGGCGCCTGCCTCGCCCTGGAGGACGCGATCACGCTCGGCACGCTGGTCGCCGAGGGCATTCCCGGCGGCTCGCTCGACGGGGTGCTGTCGCGGTACGACCGGCTGCGGCGACGGCGTACCGCGAAGTTGGTACGGCAGTCGCGTCGACTGGGGACGCTGTTCGGCGCCAGGAGCCGGCTCGCGGTGGGCGCGCGCAATACGCTGCTGACCGCCGTACCGACGGGGCTGCTGGACCGGGCGACCAGCGCGGGTGCCAACTGGCGGCTGCCCGGCTGACCCGCCCGGCAGGCCCGGCAATCACGCCAGGCCCGGCAGGTTCCGGCTCGGCGGGTGGCGCAGGGCGGCATCAGGACACGAGTGCCATTCACGAATGACACGCGGGTAGGCATTGACAGTCATCGTCGTGATCACCACGGTAGTGACAACGTTGTCCTGCCTTGGCTTCGCGCTTGGAAACCGCTGGCTTTCGTACCCCCGGAGGACGCCAGATGCCGCCCCTACCGCGACCCGCGCTGCCCCGCCTGGCGGCGCTGCTCAGCCTTGCGCTGTTCCTGTCCGGCGCCGCAGTCGGGATCGCCGCACCACCGGCGCATGCCGCACTCAACCTGACCCAGTACGTCAACCCGTTCATCGGCACCGACGACAGCACCGCGCCCAACCCGGTCCCCGGCGGCGCGGGCGGCAGCACCTTCCCCGGTGCCGTGGTGCCGTTCGGCGGCGTGCAGTTCAGCCCGGACACGCCGAACGGCTCGCCGTCCGGGTACCGCTACCGCGACACCACGATCGAGTCGCTCAGCCTGACCCACTTCAACGGCGCGGGCTGCGCCAACAACGAGGACCTGCCGATCCTGCCGGTCACCGGAGCGATCGGCACCTCGCCCGGCACCAGTTGGACCAGCTACGCCTCGGGCTACACGAAGGCGAACGAGGCCGCGGCGCCCGGCTACTACAAGACCCGACTCGACAAGTACGCCACCGACGTGGAACTGTCCGCGACCACCCGTACCGGCATGGCGAAGCTGGCCTACCCGGCGTCGACCAGCGCGCGGGTGCTGATCAACACCAGCCGCAGCGCCACCGGCAACCGCAACGGCTCGGTGTCGATCAACGGCAGCGAGGTCACCGGCAGTGTCACCGCGGGCGGGTTCTGCGGGTCGTCGAAGACGTACCAGATCTACTTCGCGATCCGGTCGGACCGTACGCCGACCGGCTTCGGCACCTGGAACGGCTCGACCGTCTCCACCGGCTCGACTGGCACCAGCGGTACGAACACCGGCGCGTACCTCACCTTCGACACCAGCGCGAACCCGACCGTCCAGCTCAAGGTGGGCCTGTCCTATGTGAGCGTCGCCAACGCCCAGCAGAACCTCACGAGCGAGAACTCAGGCTGGGATTTCGCCGCCGTGAAGGCCGCCGCCGACACCAGGTGGAACGACATCCTCAACCGGGTGCAGGTCAGCGGCGGGTCGGCCACCGAGCTGCAGAAGTTCTACACCGCGCTTTACCACGTGTTCTGCAGTCCGAACGTCTCCAGCGACGTCAACGGGCAGTACCGGGGGTTCGACAATGCCGTACACACCGCGAGTCACCCCGTGTACCAGAACTACTCCGGCTGGGACATCTACCGGTCGTGGGCGGCTCTGGTCGGACTGATCGCGCCGGCCGAAGCGAGCGACATCGCCAAGTCGATGGTGCTCGACGGCCAGCAGGGCGGACTGCTGCCGAAGTGGTCGCAGCAGACCAACGAGGACTTCGTGATGACCGGCGACCCCGGCCCGATCATCGTCTCGAGCATGTACGCGTTCGGCGCCCGCGACTTCGACACCGCGGCGGCCCTGTCGCTGATGAAGAAGTCGTCGAACGGCGGGACGACGCAGGGCGACCCGATCCGGGGCCGGCAGGGGACCTACACGAGCCTCCACTACATCAACAACGACCCGTCCGACTCGCTCGAATACTCGGCGTCGGACTTCGCGGTGGCCCAGTTCGCCGAGGCGCTCGGCGACGGGGGCGGCTACGACACGTACATGACGCGGGCGCAGTGGTGGCGGAACACGTTCAGCGTCGAGTCGTCGTACGTGACACCGCGCAACAGCGACGCCACCTGGGTGCTGCCGCTCGACCCCGCCAGCCAGTCGAACTTCGTGGAAGGGAACGCCGCCCAGTACACCTGGATGGTGCCGCACAACCTGGGTGGACTGGGTGCCCTGATGGGCGGGCCGTCGACCATGGTGCAGCGGCTCGACCACCACTTCACCGAGGTCAACGCCGGGCAGAGCCGGCCGTACTTCTACATCGGCAACGAACCCGAGCACGGGGTGCCGTGGGCGTACAACGTGGCCCGGTACCCGGCCGGCGCGACCGCGGCCGTACGGAAGGTGATGACCGAGTCGTTCACCACCGGCGCCGGCGGGCTGCCCGGCAACGACGACCTCGGCGCCACCTCGGCCTGGTACGTCTGGGCCGCCCTCGGCATGTATCCGCTGACCCCGGGCGCCGACACGCTCGCGCTGCACGGCGCACAGTTCTCCTCGATCCTGATCCAGCGCTCGGCGGGCGACATCACGATCAGCACAACCGGCTCGGGAGCCTATGTCCAGTCGGTCGCGTTGAATGGCGCCTCGACCAGTCACAGCTACCTGCGCTACCCGGACCTCGCGGGCGGTGCCACGGTCGCTTTCGGCATGGGTACGTCGCCGAGCCCGACGTGGGGGACCGGTGCGGGTGACGTACCGCCGTCGTTCACGGACGGGGCCGCGCAGCCGAAGCCGCCGTCGCTCGGCACCAACCTGGCCCGCGGCAAGCCGGTCACCGGTTCGGCGCCCTGCGGCTCGTCCGAGTCCGCCGACAAGGCCGTCGACGGGTTGCTGACGAACAACAGCAAGTGGTGCTCCCTCGCCTCCGGTACGAAGACCCTGCAGGTCGACCTGGGTTCCAACCAGACCGTGGGGGCGTTCGTGGTCAAGCACGCCGGGCTGGGCGGCGAGACGACGGGGTGGAACACGGGGGCGTACACCATCGAGACCTCGACCGACGGCTCCAGCTGGACGAACGCCGCCGGCGCCGCGGGATCCCGGTCGAGCTGGACGTACCACGCGGTGGCGGCCCGCACCGCCCGGTACGTACGGCTGTCGATCACGACGCCGACGAACAACGGCAACGCCGCCGCGCGGATCTACGAGTTCGAGGTGTACGCGCCGAGCGGCCCGACCAACCTCGCACTCGGCCGTACCACCACCAGTTCCACCTCGTGCAACGGCAACGAGGCCCCGGACAAGGCGGTCAACGGCAGCTTCGCCAGCGGGTTCGCCGACAAGTGGTGCTCGGGTGCGGCCGGCGACAAGACGCTGCAGGTCGACCTCGGCGCGGCTCACAGCCTGACGTCGATCACGGTGCGGCACGCCGAGGCCGGCGGCGAGACCTTCACCTGGAACACGAAGGACTACGACCTGCAGGTCTCCACCGACGGTACGAACTGGTCCACGGTCGGCACTGTCCGCGGCAACACCGCCGCCGTCACCGGCAACCCGGTGTCGGCGACCGCCCGGTACGTACGACTCGTCGTGATCACCCCGACCCAGAATTCGGACACCGCCACCCGGATCTACGAGTTCGAGGTGTACGGCACCTGAGACGCCACGGGCCGGCAGCTCATAGCCGATTCACAGCGACGCCACAATGCCGGCCCAGTCTCGGCTCGGATGCTCGTCTCCAGTACGCCCGCGACGTACGGGCGGCGAGGAGAGCATCATGCCGACACGTGAACAGGGACTGCGCCGGGTCGCGCTGGTGACCGGAGCACTGGTCGCCGCGAGTGTGGCCGGGACGGTGGGGGTCGCCTCGGTGGCGTACCTGCAACACGGCTCGACAGCCACGACCACCGTCGAGACCGGCGACACCAGCGGCACTGCCACGAACGACACGACCAGCGACAGCACGAGCAGCGACGACGGTACGACCAGTGACGACGACCTTGGCAGTGCCTCGGGCAGCGTCGGCTCGAGCGGGTCCGGCGGCGGCTCGAACCACGCCACCTCGGGCGGCTCGTGATGGCGACCCCGTTGATCGACAGGCTTCCGGTCGGCCCGGACACCGCGCAGTGGCCGGTGTGGGGCACCACGGCCCGGGTGGTCGTCACCGACCCCGACGTGCTCGCCGAAGCCACTGCGATCGTCCGGGCCGAGCTGGCCGCGGTCGACCTGGCGTGCAGCCGGTTCCGCGACGACTCGGAACTGAGCCGGTTGCGGCACGCCGGTGGCCGTACGGTCCAGGTCGGCCCGTTGCTGGCCGAGCTGGTACGCGCCGCGCTGCGGGCCGCCGAGCGCACCGGCGGGGACGTCGACCCCACCGTCGGAAACGCCCTGATCGATCTCGGCTACGACCAGGACATCGAACTGGTACGCGACGGACCGGTACGGGTGGTCGCCGCACCTGTACCCGGGTGGCGGCGGGTACGCCTGGACGGGCGGTCGCTGACCGTACCCGAAGGAACTGTTCTTGATCTGGGGGCTACAGCGAAGGCGCTGACTGCGGACCGGTGCGCCGCACTGGTGGCCGCGACGTGCGGCGCAGGGGTGCTGGTCAGCCTCGGCGGGGACATCGCGACCGCGGGTCCGGGGCCGGCCGGCGGCTGGCGGGTGCTGGTGCAGGACCGGCCCGGCGAGCCCGAATGCTCGGTGACGCTGCGTGCGGGCACCGCACTGGCGACCTCCAGCACCATCGGCCGCAGTTGGCGGGCCGGCGGACGGCTGCTGCACCACATCGTCGATCCGGCTACCTGCCAGCCTGCGGCACCGGTCTGGCGGACCGTGTCGATCGCCGGCCCGACCTGCCTCGCGGCGAACACGGTCAGCACGGCCACCGTGGTACGCGGTCTGCGCGCCGTGGCCTGGCTGCGTGGCCTCGGTGCGCCGGCCCGGCTGGTGGCTGCGGACGGCACGCTGACCAGGCTCAACGGCTGGCCCGCGGCCGAGGCTCCCGCCGAACACCAGCCCGCCGGGCGTGGTCCGGCAGCTGCGGAGACCGGCGCCGAGGGAGGCCGGTCGTGACCGAAGCGCTGTGGTATCTGTCGCGGGGCACCGGGATCATCTCGCTGGTGATGCTGACCGTGGTCGTGGTGCTCGGCATCGGCAGCCGCTCCGGGCGGCCCGCGTTCGGCCTGCCCCGGTTCGCGGTGACCTCGGTGCACCGCAACGCGAGTCTGCTCGCGGTCGGGCTGCTCCTGGTGCACGTGACGACGCTGCTGTTCGACCCGTACGCCCAGTTGCGGCTGGTCGACCTCGTGGTGCCGTTCGCCGGGTCGTACCGGCCGGTGTGGTTGGGCCTGGGCACGCTGGGCTTCGACCTGATCCTCGTCCTGGTGGCGACCAGTCTGGTACGGCACCGGCTCGGCGCCCGTACCTGGCGGTTCGTGCACTGGGCGGCGTACCTGGCGTGGCCGGTGGCGCTGCTGCACGGCCTCGGCACCGGCACCGACGCGGGCCAGCTGTGGGTACGCGGCATCGCCGCCGCCTGCCTGACCGCGGTGGTCGCCGCCGGGTACTGGCGCCTGTCCAGCGGTTTCGAGCGGGTCGCGGTGTCGGCCGGGCGGGCCGTACCGCCAGGGCGGATGTCCGTACCGGCCGGGTGGGCCTCCGGGGCGACTGGCCGGGCATCCGTGCCGAGCGGGCAGGGGAGGGACCGGTGACCAGCACAATGACCCACAGCCCGGCCGCGACCTCGCGGCTGCTCCGGGCGGGGTGGACCGACCTGGCGTCGCACCGGCGGGCGTACGGTCCGCTGCCCCGACTCGGCGGCAGCGCGGTGATCGACCTGGTCAACCGGGCGGGGCTGACCGGCCGGGGCGGGGCCGGCTTCCCGACGGGTCGCAAGCTCGCCGCGGTCGCGACGGCCGGTCAGCGGCGGCGCGGCGGACGACCGGTGGTGGTCGGCAACGCGGCCGAGGGCGAGCCGGCGAGCGCGAAGGACCGGGTGCTGCTGACCACGTCGCCGCATCTGGTGCTCGACGGGCTGCAGCTCGCCGCGGCTGCGGTCGGCGCCGGCCGCGCGTACCTGTACGTGAACCCGCACAGCGCCGCCTCGGCCCGTGCCGCACTGGCCGAACGCACCGACCCGGTACGGGTCACCCTCGTCGACGCGCCGGACCGGTTCATCTCGGGACAGGAGTCCGCCGTCGTCGCCCGGATCGAGGGCCGGCCGGCGATCCCGCGCGACACTCCGCACCGGGTGGTCGAGTCGGGCGTACGCGGCGCCCCGACCCTGGTGCAGAACGTCGAGACCCTTGCCCACCTGGCACTCGTGACCCGCTACGGACCGACCTGGTTCCGCCAGGTTGGTACGCCCGACGAGCCGGGCACGTTTCTGGCCTCCGTCAGCGGCGCCGTCCGTACGCCCGGCGTGTACGAAGCCCCGCTCGGCATCCCCCTCGGCCAGCTGTACGAGCTCGCCGGCGGGCTGAGGTCCCCGGTGCAGGCGGTGCTGGTCGGCGGGTACCACGGCGCGTGGCTGCCGCCGGACGGGACGCTCCCGCTGTCCCGCGCCGGCCTGCGCCCGTACGGGGCGTCGCCGGGCGCCGGAGTCGTGGTTGCCCTCCCGTACGGGGTCTGCGGGCTGGCGGAGAGCGCGCGGGTGGTGTCGTACCTGGCCGGGCAGAGCGCCCGACAATGCGGGCCGTGCCTGAACGGACTGCCCCGGATGGCCGACACCCTGACCCGCCTGGCCTGGTCGCCGCCACTCTCGACAGCCGCACACCGTGGCAGCGGGCGACAGTCCGCGCCACCCGACCCCCGGCTGCCCGGGGAGGTGGCGCGGCTGGCGTCGCTGGTCACGGGACGCGGAGCCTGTGCCCACCCGGACGGCACCGCCCGGTTCGTCACCAGCACGCTGCGTACGTTCGACGCCGAGGTACGGGCCCACCTCGCCGGTTACTGCACGGCGACCGCGTACCGACGAGCCGGGTGAGGGGGCACGATGACGCGACGGTTGCGCATCGACTGGACGGCCTGTCACGGCCGGGGCCTCTGCGCCGAGCTGCTGCCGGAGGTGCTCGACACCGACGACTGGGGATATCCGCTGGATCGCGCGGGGGAGCGCGAGCCGCGGATTCCGGAGCGGCTCGCCGGCCACGCGGAGCGGGCCGTACGGGACTGTCCCCGACTCGCGCTACGCCTGCTGTCACCGCGCGGGCAGGGGGCCTGACCGCTTCGTGGCGCTGGACGAGGCGGCTCGGCGTACCGTCTTCTCGATCGTGGGCGGCACCGCCACACCGGTGCACGACAACGCCTCGATGCAGGTGTACGCCGACGCTGCCGGCACCCGGTTCGTCTGGATCCACGACGTCCTGCCAGACGACCTGGCGCCGCTGTTCGCCGCGGCGATGGAGCACGGCCTGGCGGTGTTCGAGCGGACGATGGAGCAGTCCTAGTCGGTGGCTTCCGGTTCGGCGATGCAGGCGGTGGCGATGCGGCGGAAGCCGACCCGCTCGTACACCCGCGCGATCTCGTCACTGCCCGCCGCGAGGTACACGATCTCGCCCCCCCGATCCAGCGCGTGCCGAGCCAGCGCCGTGGTGACCGCGCCGCCCAGGCCACGCCGGCGCGCCGCCGGCAACGTCGCCACACCGGCGATCTCGGCCGCGTCGCCCGATCGCAGCAGCACCGCGGTGGCGACCGCGCCGTCGTCGGACTCGATCACGGCCCGGGTCACCGCGCCGGCCGCTTCGCGCTCGGTCTCGCTGCGTACCAGGTCGGGGTCGAGCGGCTGCAGCGCGGCGTCCCGCTCCGCGGGCCCCGCCGGTCCGTCGCCGGTCCCGGGATTGCCGAACCCGACGGCGCCGACCGCCCGGCAAACCGCCAGATCCCGGGGGTACGTGTTACTGCCCGGATCGAGCAGCCGTACCACCGGATCGGGGGCGGCGGCTGGGGGCAGTGCCGTGGGGTCGAGCACCAGCAACGGCGCACGGAGCACCGCGAGACCGGACGACTCCGCCGCCGGCAGCAGGTCGGGCGCGATCTCGTGCACCCATTCGAACGCCTCCGGTACGCCGAGCTCGCGCTGCCGTGCGCGTACCACTGCGATGTCTTCGACGGTGGCGGAGCGGTCGCCGGGAGGGGCGGGACGCGCGTACAGCGGCCAACCCGGGCCGGCCTTGACGAAGAGCACCAACGGCCCGTATGACTCGACCCGGGCCTGGGCGCGGGCGATGCCGTCGTAGCAGGTCTCGATCCGGCAGAGCGTCTCGGAGATCACGGGCGGAGGGTACGCGGGCACCGCCGACGCCGCACCGGAATATCCCCGCACGGCGAGTATGCTTCCGCGCGATGACTCACACCAGCTTCATCTGCTGCCGGGTACGCATCGACGGGCTGACCCCGCAGACCGCCGTCGACACGCTGCTCGAATCCCGGTACGGCGAGGCCCGCCGTACCCACCTGTGCAACGCGTACACGCTCTCGCTCGCGCTGCGGGACAAGTCCTACCGCGACCTGCTCAACGCCGCCGACGTGAACTTCTCCGACGGGCACTACGTCGCGATGGTCGGTCGCCGCCGGGGGCAGCCGCAGCTGACCGAGCGGGTGTACGGCCCGGACCTGATGCTCGCCACCATGGACCAGGGCCGGCAGCGCGGGCTGCGCCACTACCTGTACGGCGCGTCCCCGTCGACCGTGGCGAAGCTCGCCGAGTCGCTGCGCGAGCGGCTGCCCGGGGTGGAGATCGTCGCCGCCGAGTCGCCGCCGTTCCGCCCGCTCACCGCCGAGGAGAGCGACGACCTGGTACGCCGGGTCCGCGAGGCGAAACCGGACGTGTTCTGGGTCGGCCTCGGCACCCCCCGCCAGGACCAGTTCGTCGCCGAGTACGCCGCGAAACTGGACTGCACCGTGGTGCCGGTCGGTGCGGCGTTCGACTTCTGGTCGGGCAACAAGCCGATGGCGCCGGCGTTCGTCCAGCGCAACGGCCTCGAGTGGGCGTACCGGCTGGCCACCGAGCCGCGCCGGCTGTGGAAGCGCTACCTGGTCGGCAACCCGCTGTTCGTCTGGGGCGTGCTCACTGACCGGCGGAGGCAGCCGGACTGACCACTGGCGCGAGCCGGCGCCGCAGCAGGCAGAACTCGTTGCCCTCCGGGTCGGCTAGTACGTGCCAGGACTCCTCGCCGGTCTGGCCGATGTCGACCGGCCGGGCGCCGATCGCGAGGAGTCGTTCGAGTTCGGCGGCCTGGTCCCGGTCGGTGGCGTTGACGTCGATGTGCAGCCGCAGTTTGCCGCGCTTCGGCTCGTCGGTCGGCTGAAAGATGATGGTGGGTTGCGGACCGCCGAAGCCGGTGTCCTCGGGACCGATCTCGATGCTGCCCTCGACCCGGTCAAGCTCCACGTAGCCGAGCACGTCGCACCAGAACCGGGCGAGCAGGTCCGGGTCGTGGCAGTCGAGGACGAGTTCGGAGATCCGGTTGGCCATCAGTCCACCGTAGCGGCGCTACAGCCGCGCGGTGTCGTGGTGGGTGAGGAACCACTCGTACACCGACTTGATGCCGTCGGCCAGGCCGATCTGCGGCGCCCAGCCCAGGGCCCGGATCCGGGAGACGTCCAGCAGCTTGCGCGGCGTGCCGTCCGGCTTCGACGTGTCGTGTACGAACTCGCCCGGGTAGCCGACGATTTCGGCGATCCGCCGGGCGAGCTGGTCGATGGTGACGTCCTCGCCGCAGCCGATGTTGATCGGGGCCGGGTCGTCGTACCGCTCCAGCAGCAGCAGGCACGCGGCGGCGAGGTCGTCGGTGTGCAGGAACTCCCGGCGCGGCTTGCCGGTGCCGTACACGGTGAAGGTGGTGTCGCCGGCCTGCTTCGCCTCGTGCAGCCGGCGGATCAGCATCGGCAGCACGTGCGCGCCGGGGATCGAGAAGTTGTCTCCCGGCCCGTACATGTTGGTCGGCATCGCCGAGATGTACGACCTCCCGTGCTGCCGCCGCAGCGCCTGCACCTGCATCACGCCGGCGATCTTCGCGATGGCGTACGCGTCGTTGGTGGGCTCCAGCGGGCCGGTGAGCAGCGAGTCCTCGGAGATCGGCTGCGGGGCGAGCTTCGGGTAGATGCAGCTGGAGCCGAGGAACAGGAACCTGGTGACGTCGAACTCGTGCGCCGCGTCGAGCAGGTTCACCTGGATCCGCAGGTTGTCCGACAGGAAGTCCGCCGGGTACGTGTCGTTCGCGAAGATGCCGCCCACCTTGGCCGCGGCGTCGATCACGTACGCGGGGCGTTCCTGGGCGAAGAAGTCGCGGACCGATGCGCGGTCCCGCAGGTCGAGTTCGCCGCTGCGCCGGCCGACCAGGCTGCTGAAACCCTGCGCGGTCAGGTGCCGCCAGATCGCGGAGCCGACGAGCCCGGAGTGTCCGGCGACGTACACCTTCGCGTCGCGGGGGAGTTCGTGGCGGAACGGCGGCTGCGACACTGCGTCGACCTCTCGTGTGGCGTGACGGCTCGCGGCCAAGCCTAGCCGTCGTGCCGCCGGCCCGACCTGCGCCATCGGCCCCGGCACACCAGTCGGGCGCCACGGCCTGACCGCCACCGCCGCCCCTCCGGGGCTGGCCGCGCCCGGCGTTCGATACGGTTCCAGCGTGACTGAGTCGAGCCGCACAGCGTTCATCACCGGCATCACCGGGCAGGACGGTTCCTACCTCGCCGAGCTGCTCCTGGCCAAGGGGTACGAGGTGCACGGCATCATCCGCCGCGCCTCGATGTTCAACACCGGCCGGCTCGACGACATCTACCAGGACCCGCACACCGACCACCAGCGGCTGTTCCTGCACTACGGCGACGTCGCCGACGCGAGTTGCCTGGTGAACCTGGTCCGGGACATCAAGCCGGCCGAGGTCTACCACCTGGCGGCGCAGAGCCACGTGAAGGTCAGCTTCGAGATCCCCGAGTACACCGGTGACGTGACCGGGATGGGCACCATCCGGCTGCTCGAGGCGATCCGGGCCTCCGGCGTGGCGACCCGGTTCTACCAGGCGTCCACCTCCGAGCTGTACGGCTCGACCCCGCCGCCGCAGAGCGAGGCGAGCCCGTTCCACCCGCGCAGCCCGTACGGGGTGGCGAAGCTGTACTCGTTCTGGTCGGTGGTCAACTACCGCGAGGCGTACGGGATCCACGGCTCCAACGGCATCCTTTTCAACCACGAGTCGGCGCGTCGCGGTGAGACCTTCGTGACCCGCAAGATCACCCGGGCGGTGGCGCGGATCGTCGCCGGGCTGCAGGACGCGCTCTACCTCGGCAACGTCGAGGCAGTCCGCGACTGGGGGTACGCCCCCGAGTACGTCGAAGGCATGTGGCGGATGCTGCAGGTCGACGAGCCGGACGACTACGTACTGGCCACCGGGCAGCCGGCGACGGTGCGGCAGTTCTGCGAGGCCGCGTTCGGGCACGCCGGCCTGGACTGGGAGAAGTACGTCAAGCACGACTCCCGGTACGAGCGCCCCTCCGAGGTCGACGCGCTGATCGGCGACCCGAGCAAGGCGAAGCAGAAGCTGGGCTGGGAGGCCAAGACCGACTGGCGGCAGCTGGCCGGGATCATGGTCGACGCCGACCGCAAGCTGCTCGACGACGAGCTCTCCGGGCGCAACGTACGCCTCGACCGCTGACCCTGCTCAGCCGGTTTCGTAGAGGTCGGCGATCACCTCGGCGTGGTTGGTGTGGACGACCGTCCGTTTCACCTTCAGCGTCGGGGTCAGCTCGCCCGCCTCATGGCTCAGGTCGCGGTCCAGGATGGCGAACCGCTTGATCTGCTCCGCGCGGGAGTGCCCGGCGTTGACCTCGTCGAGCACACCCTGGATCAGCTCGCGTACCCGCGGCTGCGTCACCAGCGCGGACAGGTCCCCGGGCAGCCTGTGCTGGCGGGCCCACGGCAGGATCTCGTCGGCATCGAGCGTGACCAGCGCGACCGGGTACGGGCGGGCGTCGCCGTACATCACCGCGTGCGAGATCCAGCGGGACTGCCGCAGCTCGTTCTCGAAGTTGGCCGGCGCGATGTTCTTGCCGCCCGCCGTGATGATGAGGTCCTTCTTGCGGCCGGTGATGGCCAGGAACCCGTCGGCGTCGATCTCGCCGAGGTCGCCGGTGTGCAGCCAGCCGTCCACGATGGTGTCGGCCGTGGCGGTCGGGTCCCGCCAGTACCCGGCGAATAGCTGCGGCCCTTTCATCAGCACCTCGCCGTCCTCCGCGACCCGCAGCCGTACGCCGGGGGAGGCGACGCCGACCTTGCCGAGCCGGAAGCGGTCGAGCGTGTTGACCGCCCCGATACCGCTCGTCTCGGTCATGCCGTATCCCTCCAGCACGGGTACGCCGGCGGCGTGGAAGAACGCGAGCACCGCGGGCGAGATCGGGGCGGCCCCGCTGAGCGCCATCCGCAGCCGGCCACCGAAGATCGCGCGTACCTTGCCGAACAACGCCTCGTCGAGGGCGTCGAACGACGACATGACCTCCGGGGGCACCGCGGTGCCTTCGCGGCGCAGCCGGCGTACCTCCAGCCCGACGCGTACCGCCTGGTCCAGCCGTTCCGGCTCCAGGCCGGCGGTCACCAGCGTGTACAGCTTCTCGAACACCCGGGGAACTGACGGGAGGAACGTCGGCCGCGCCTCGGCCAGCTCGGGGACGATCCGGCTCGGGTCGCCGCCGAAGAACACCAGCGTGCCGCCCGCGTGCAGGCACGCGAACTGCACCATCTGCGCGAACACGTGCGCCAGCGGCAGGAAGAGGTAGACCACGTCCTCGCCGGTGATGTACGACAGCTCGTCGTTGACGGCGCACAGGTTCAGCCAGTTGCGATGGGTGAGGACGCAGCCCTTGGGCGGACCGGTCGTACCCGAGGTGTAGATGATCAGGGCGGGGTCGTCCGGGTCGACACCACGACGGCGGCGGTCCAGTTCGTCCGTACGCCCCGCCGACCGGCCCGTCTCCATCAAGCTGTCGAGTCCGCCGGTGGACATCACCACGGTTTCGACCGGGTCGGGCAGCGCGCCGCGGATCCGTTCGATCTTCGCGAGCTGGGCCGGGTCCTCGCAGATGACCATGCGGGCGCCGGAGTCGCCCACCACCCACTCGCACTCCCCGGCCGAGCTGGTCGGGTAGATCGGCACCAGTACGGCTCCGGAGGCGAGCACGGCCAGACCGGCGTAGCTCCACTCCGGCCGGGTCTCGGCCAGTACGCAGATCCGGTCCCCGGGCATCACGCCCGCCTCGACAAGCCCCAGGGCGAGCGCCGTCACGGTCTCGGCCAGCTCGGGGAACGACCGATCCTGCCAACCGCCGTCGCGCCGGAACCGGAATGCGGTCCGGTCGGGGTATCCGGCCGCGGCCGCGAACGGCAGGTCGGCGACCGTACGGGCCGCCGGGAACGTCTGCGTACTCATGAACGTCACTTCCTCGGTGGTGTGCTTCGCACGCCATCGGCGCCCGTACTCCGTATGCAATCCGGCGCGCATCTTCGTCGGCAGTGCGGAAACCACAACAAGTAGCGCGATGCCACTGGCTAGCCTCGCGCGTCCATCGCGTCGAGCACCCGCGCCAGTTCGAGCCGGGACGAGACCCGCAGCTTGGCGTAGATCCGTGACAGGTACACCTCGACGCTGCGCGGGCTGTAGTGCAGTGCGGCCGCGACTTCGCGGTTGCGCATCCCCTGCTGCACCAACCGAGCCACCCGCTCTTCCGACTCGGTGAGCAGTCCCGGCGCCCGCGACCGGGTACGCGGCACCTTCTGACCCAGCGCCTGCAGGCGCCGTCCGGCGCGGCGGCGCAGCCCGTGTGCGCCGAGCCTCGCGAACGTGTGGTGCGCCTCCACCAGGCCCGGCGACGCGTCGGCGGCCACCTCGCCGAGGGCAAGCTGGGCGCGGGCCTTGTCGAACACCAGTCCCGCCAGCTCCGCCTCGCGCACCGCGCGTGCCAGCTCCTCGCCGTCACGGTGCACCAGCCCGGCCACCAGGTGCAGCACCGCCTTGCCCCACGGTGAGAACTGGGGCGTGACCACGTCGACGAGCCGCCCCAGCGCCCGCTCGGCGTCGCCGGTACGCCCGTGCTCCAGATCGAGTTCGGCCAGCCGCCCGAGCAGCAGGCAGCCGTACGTGGCGGTGACCGGGTCGCCCGCCGCGGCGGAGAGCGTACGGCGGGCGCCGGCCACGTCGCCGCGCGCGGCCAGGTAGCCGGCCACCGCCCAGGCGTGCAAGCTCGCCATGTTCCGGGCACCCGGCGCCGGGCGGGCCGCCAGCCGTTCGGCGAGCACCAGCTCACCGCGCCAGGTACGCATCTCCAACTCGACTGTCGTCAGGGCGGGCGCCAGCAGCGACAGCTGGCGGGCCTCCAGCTCTGCGGCGACGGTGCGCATCCCTTCCAGGGCGGTGCTCCAGCGGCCGCCGAACCAGTGCAGCAGGACTCTGGTGAGCCCGAGCTCGCCGCTGAAGGCGTGCCCCGCGTCGGTCTCGCCGGCCAGCCGCTCGGCCAGCCGCAACCGCCGCGCCGCTTCCGGCACCAGCCCGGCCAGCGCCTCGGTCCAGCCGCACACGGTCAGCGCCTGCATCCGCAGCGTCGTGGATTCGCCGCTGGCGCGCAGCGCCCGGTCGGCGAAGTCGACGGTCTCGGTGTGGCGCAACAGCATCGAGCTGAGCATGGCCAGCTGACTGGATACGACGACCTCCTCGGCCGGCGAGGCCGGGACCGCCGAGGCGGCGACGGCCGCCTCGGCCAGCGCTTCGGGCGTGCGATCGGCGAACACCAGCAGGACGGCCCGCTGGGCGTGCAGCGCGGCCGGAGCGGATCCGGCTTTGACCTGTTGGTCCGCGACCTCGATCGCGTCTTCGATCCGGCCCAGCCAGAACAGGCTCCCGATCATCGCGGTGGCGGTACGGGACCGTTCGTCACCCGCGGGCAGCAGGGCCAACGCGGCTCTCCCGGGTGGCACCGCGGCCGCCGGCCGCGAGGCTCGGGCGAGCGCCCGGCACTGCAACGCCAGCAGGCCGGGCCGTTCCGGTGCGTCTTCGCCGAGCAGCGCGAGGGCCCGGCCGCAGTATCCGGCGGCCGCCTCCGGAGCCCTGCTGAGGACGTGGTGCGCGGCATCGGCGAGCACCTCGACAGCCGCCGGCTCCCCGGGCATCGCGGACTCCGAGAGGTGCCAGGCAAGCTCGAGCAACTCCACCGCTTCGCCGCGGCCGCGGGCGGCGAGCAGCCGGTCGGCGACCAGCCGGTGCAGCCGGCGGCACTCGGCCGGCCCGATGTCGTCGTACAGGGCTTCGCCGACGATCCGGTGCGAGAACCGGTACCTGTGGTCGGCGTCGTGGGTGACCACGTGCGCGCGTACCAGGTCGTCGAAGGCGGCGGCCACGGTCGCCTCGGGCAGCGACGCCACCTCCGCGATCAGCCCGATCCGCTCCAGGCCCACAGTGCGCAGAACCGCGAGGGTACGCGCGACCGCGCGGGCGTCCGGCGCCAGCGGCACGACCCGGCGCAGCACCGCGGTACGGCGGGTGAGCCGGATGCCCCGCGACTCCACCGTGAGGTGCGCCCGGTCCCCGTCGAGCGCGACCATCCCGGTCTCCGCCAGCGAACGGGCGATCTCGGTGGCGAAGAACGGGTTGCCGTCGGCCCGCCGGTGCACCTCGTCGACCAGGTGGTCGTCGGGGTCCGCGCCGAGGACGGGCGCGATCACCGCGGCCAACTCGGCCCGTGCGAGGGTGCCCAGGTCGACGCGTACCAGGTCGACGCTGTCCGCCAACCGCTCCAGGGTCTCTTCGGCGGCCACGGCGGGTGCGGCCAGATGCGACCGGACCGCAGTGAGCAGCCCGATCGGCGCCGAGGCGAGGCGCCGCAGTACGACTGTGAGCAGGGCGAGCGAGTCGTCGTCGAGCTCGTGAAGATCGTCCACCACCACCGCGAGGGGGCCGGTCGCCCCCAGCGCCGTGAACAGCCGCGCCACGGCCGCACACGCCCTGCCGAAGGCGGCACCGGGCGGTAGCGCGGACTCGGGCCCGACCGGGTCGAGCGCGGGCAGCTCGAGCGTGGCGAGCGCGGCCGAGCGTACGTCCCGCGTGAACGTGTTGTCGGCGGCAACGGCACGCAGCGCGGCGCCGAGCGCGGCGTACGGGACCTGACGCTCGAGCCGATCGGCGCGTACGGTCAACACCCGCCAGCCACGGTCTGACAGGCAGGCGCTGGCCTCGGCGAGCAGGCGCGACTTGCCGATGCCGGCCTCGCCCGACACCACGACGGTCACCAGGCCGGCGGCGGGGGCGCGGGTCACGGAGTCGAGCAGCAGGCGGAGCTCGTCCTCCCGCCCGACGAACTGCGCCCGGCCTGGGGCAGTGACCTGCGACTCGGCGATGACGCCACCTCCTCGGGCGACGTGAGTCAATCTACCGCCGCCGGTACGGCGGCAATGTCGCTGTATCGCGTGGCGTCGGGCCTTAGTTGCTAAGGGCTCACTACTGGCAGGACCCCTGGGCCGATGCTGTGATCGAGGAAGTCGAGCCAGTGAGGCAGCCATGTGGATCGAGGGCACGTGCGTACCGCGTTTCGCGCAGGTACGCGAGGAGTTCGAACGCAACTTCGCCGACCGCGGCGAGGTCGGAGCATCCGTCTGCGTGACGGTGGACGGCGAAGCCGTGGTCGACCTCTGGGGCGGCATGGCCGACCCCGACGGCGGCCGCGCCTGGACCGAGGACACGATCGGCAACGTCTGGTCGTGCACCAAGGGCGCCACCGCGCTGTGCGCCCACATGCTGGCCGCCCGGGGGGAGCTCGACCTGAACGCCCCGGTCGTCACGTACTGGCCGGAGTTCGGCAAGAACGGCAAGGACACCGTGCTCGTACGGCACCTGCTCAACCACCAGGTCGGGTTGCCGGCGCCGCGCGAACCGCTGCCGGCCGGCGCATTCTACGACTGGGACTTCATGGTCGAGGCGCTGGCGGACCAGGAGCCCTTCTGGCACCCCGGGACCCGTAACGGCTACCACGCGTTGACCTTCGGCTTCCTGGTCGGCGAGGTGATCCGGCGGGTGAGTGGGCGCTCGCTCGGCACGTTCTTCCGTGACGAGGTCGCCGGCCCGCTCGGCCTGGACTTCTGGATCGGGTTGCCGCAGGAGCACGAGGCGCGGGTGGCGCCGACCATCCCGGCCGCCCCGCCAGGACCGGGCGACCCGGTGCCGAGCTTCTACGTCGCGGCGCTCACCGACCCCACTTCGCTGCAGGCGCTCGTGGTCGGCAACAACGGCGGGTATCTGACCGTGCCGGGCGAGTCGGACACCCGCGCCGCGCACGCCGCTGAGATGGGCGCGGTCGGCGGTATGACCAACGCCCGTGGCCTGGCGGGCATGTACCAGCCGTTGGCGCTGGGCGGCGGGGACCTGGTCGACTCCGGGCAACTCGCGGAGATGGCCGCGGTCAGTTCCGCAACGGGCGTGGACGCCGTACTGCTGACGCCGAGCCGTTGGTCGCTCGGCTTCGTGAAGGCGATCGACGTCCGGTACCTGCCGGTCGCCGACCGCGAGCTGCTGCCGCTCAGCGAGGAGGCGTTCGGCCACCCCGGCATGGGTGGGTCGCTGGGCTTCGCCGACCCGAAGGCACGGATGTCGTTCGGCTACACCATGAACCGGCAGGGACCGAAACTCGCCGTCGACGAGCGCGCCCAGTCCCTGGTCGACGCCGTGTACCGGGCGCTGGACTACCGCCGGATCGGCGACGGCGGCCCCTGGTACGCATGACTGTCGCCGCCGACCTCGGCGACGGGCACGTGGCGCGTCTGCTCGCACCCCCTGGCGAGCAGGCGCGCCTGCTCGCGGTTCGGGCGATCGCGTTACGGCTGACCGCCTTGAGGTGTGGCCGGGAAACTTCGACGTAACTGTCTGGTCTCGCCGGCGTGACATTGTGTGCAGATGTGAGCAGCCGGTGAACCTGCGCGCACAAAGGTGCAAGATCATCCGTGATATCACTCACCGATGAAACTAGGCTGGTACCCGCGGGTCTCCCGTAAACTCGGAATCCACATCCCGGGCCATTGCCGTCCCGCTACATCAGCGAGTACGAGCGCCGCCGCGCACCCGCGGTTCGGCGCCGCACGACGGAGGAGGCCCGATGACCGTTTCTGGCACCCCTTCGGCACTCGGCGAGCCGGGCCTCGACCGCCCGGCGGACGCCTACCGCCCGGAAGGCCCAGAGGCGCAAGGTCTGTACCGACCCGCCGACGAGCACGACGCCTGCGGGGTCGCGTTCGTGGTGGACGTGCAGGGTCGGCGCAGCCATGCCACGGTCGAGCAGGGCCTGAGCGCGCTGTGTCGGATGGAGCACCGCGGAGCCCAGGGCGCCGAGCCGAACACCGGTGACGGCGCGGGCATCCTGGTGCAGGTCCCGGACGCGTTCCTGCGTGCCACCGTGAACTTCCCGCTTCCCGAGGCGGGCCGGTACGCCACCGGCCTGGTGTTCCTGCCCGCCGACGAGGGAGACGCCACCTGGGCCGGCCAGATCATCGAGAAGTACGTCACCGCCGAGGGCGCCCGGCTGCTGGGCTGGCGCGACGTACCCACGGAGGCCGGTGACCTGGGTGCGACCGCGCGGGCGGTGATGCCCCGGATTCGGCAGGTGTTCATCGCCGCCGAGGAGAAGTCCGGGCTGGAGCTGGACCAGGTCGCGTTCTGCGTACGGAAGCTGGCCGAACGGGAGACCGGGGAGCGGGGGATCGCCACCTACTTCCCGTCGCTGTCGGCCCGCACCATCGTCTACAAGGGAATGTTGACGCCCGACCAGCTGGGCAGTTTCTACCCCGACCTGCGGGACCCGCGGTTCGCCAGTGCGATCGCGCTGGTGCACAGCCGGTTCTCGACCAACACGTTCCCGTCGTGGCCGCTGGCGCATCCGTACCGGATGGTGGCGCACAACGGCGAGATCAACACGATCCGGGGCAACCGCAACTGGATGGCCGCCCGGCAGGCGCTGCTGGACACCGAGCTGATCCCCGGCGGCCTCAAGCGGCTCTACCCGGTGTGTACGCCGTCCGCCTCCGACTCGGCCAGTTTCGACGAGGTGCTCGAGTTGCTGCACCTGTCCGGGCGGAGCCTGCCGCACGCCGTCCTGATGATGATCCCGGAGGCGTGGGAGAACGACGACGAGATGGAGCCGTCCCGGCGGGCGTTCTACCAGTTCCACGCCTGCCTGATGGAGCCCTGGGACGGACCCGCCTGCGTGTCGTTCACCGACGGCGACGTGATCGGCGCGGTGCTGGACCGCAACGGGCTGCGGCCGGCGCGCTGGTGGCGTACCGCCGATGACGTGGTGGTGTTCGCGAGCGAGGCGGGCGTGCTGGACCTCGACCCGGCAGACGTGGTGGCCAAGGGCCGGCTGCAGCCGGGCCGGATGTTCCTGGTCGACACCGTCGCCGGCACCATCGTCGACGACGACGAGATCAAGGCCCGGCTGGCGCACGAGGCCCCGTACGCGGACTGGCTGCACGCCGGCCTGATGCGGCTGTCCGAGCTGCCCGAGCGGGAGCACGCGGTCTACACCCACGACTCGGTGCTGCGCCGGCAGCAGACCTTCGGCTACACCGAGGAGGAGCTGAAGCTGCTGCTCGAGCCGATGGCCCGGGTCGGCGCCGAACCGATCGGCTCGATGGGTACGGACACCCCGATCGCGGTGCTCTCAAAGCGGCCCCGACTCTTGTACGACTACTTCACCCAGCTGTTCGCGCAGGTCACCAACCCGCCGTTGGACGCGATCCGGGAAGAGCTGGTCACCAGCGTGGCCAACACGATCGGCCCCGAGCAGAACCTGCTCGAGCCCGGCCCGGCGAGCTGCCGGCGGATCGTGTTGCCGTACCCGGTGATCGACAACGACGAGCTGGCGAAGATCCTGCACATCGACGACGACGGCGACAAGCCCGGCTTCAAGGCGGTGCGCGTCTCGGGTCTCTACCGGGTGCGCGACGGCGCGAAGGGCATGAAGGCCCGGATCACCGAGATCTGCCGGCACGTCTCCGAGGCGATCGAGGACGGGGTGCGGATCCTGGTGCTCTCCGACCGGGACTCCACCGCGGATCTCGCGCCGATCCCGTCACTGCTGCTCACCGCCGCGGTACACCAGCATCTGGTACGGGAGAACACCCGCGCCCAGGTGTCGCTGGTCGCCGAGGCGGGCGACTGTCGCGAGGTGCACCACGTGGCCCTGCTGCTGGGCTACGGCGCGTCGGCGATCAACCCGTACCTGGGCTTCGAGTCCATCGAGGACATGATCGCGCACGACCGGCTCACCGCGATCGACGCGGCGCAGGCGGTACGCAACTACGTCAAGGCGCTCGGCAAGGGCGTCCTGAAGATCATGTCGAAGATGGGGATCTCCACGGTCGCCTCGTACACCGGTGCGCAGGTCTTCGAGGCGGTCGGCCTGGACGCCAAGCTGGTGCAGCGGTATTTCGCCGGTACGGACAGCCGGATCGGCGGCGTCGGCCTGGCGCAGATCGCCCGCGAGGTGGCCGAGCGGCACGCCCGCGCCTGGCCGGCCAACCCCGCCGAGCGGGTGCACCGCCGCCTGGAGATGGGCGGCGAGTACCAGTGGCGTCGCGAGGGCGAAGTCCACCTGTTCAACCCGGAGACCGTCTTCCTGCTGCAGCACGCCACCCGCTCCCGCCAGTACGAGATCTTCAAGGAGTACACGTCCAAGGTCGACGGGCTGGCGGCGGACACCGCGTCGCTGCGGGGGCTGTTCCGGTTCCGCGACCGGAAGCCGGTGCCGATCGACGAGGTCGAGTCGGTGGACGACATCGTGAAGCGGTTCAACACCGGCGCGATGTCGTACGGGTCGATCTCGTCCGAGTCGCACACCGACCTGGCGATCGCGATGAACCGGCTCGGCGGCCGCTCCAACACCGGCGAGGGCGGCGAGGACGTCGACCGGCTCTACGACCCCGCCAAGCGCAGTGCGATCAAGCAGGTCGCCAGCGGCCGGTTCGGTGTGACCAGCGAATACCTGGTCAACGGCAGCGACATCCAGATCAAGATGGCGCAGGGCGCGAAGCCCGGCGAAGGCGGCCAGCTGCCCGGTAACAAGGTGTGGCCGTGGATCGCGCGTACCCGGCATTCGACGCCGGGGGTCGGGTTGATCTCGCCGCCGCCGCACCACGACATCTACTCCATCGAGGACCTGGCGCAGCTGATCTTCGACCTGAAGAACGCCAACCGGGACGCCCGGATTCACGTCAAGCTGGTCTCCGAGATCGGCGTCGGCACCGTGGCCTCCGGCGTTGCCAAGGCGCACGCCGACGTCATCCTGATCTCCGGCCACGACGGCGGCACCGGCGCCTCCCCGATGAACTCCCTCAAGCACGCCGGTACGCCGTGGGAGCTCGGCCTCGCCGAGACCCAGCAGACGCTGCTGCTCAACGGGCTGCGGGACCGGGTCACCGTACAGGTGGACGGGCAGATGAAGACCGGGCGCGACGTGGTGGTCGCGGCGTTGCTCGGCGCCGAGGAGTTCGGCTTCGCCACCGCGCCGCTGATCGTGCAGGGCTGCGTGATGATGCGGGTCTGCCACCTCGACACCTGCCCCGTCGGCATCGCCACCCAGAACCCCGAGCTGCGCAAGCGCTACACCGGCAAGCCGGAGTTCGTGGAGAACTTCTTCCGGTTCATCGCGCAGGAGGTCCGGGAGTATCTCGCCTCACTCGGGTTCCGCTCGCTCGAAGAGGCGATCGGGGCGACCGAGCTGCTGGATCTGAGGCCCGCCGTCGACCACTGGAAGGCGGCCGGGCTGGACCTGACGCCGGTGCTGCACGTACCGGCGATTCCGGAGGGTGTGGCCCGGCGGAAGACCCGGGAGCAGGACCACGGGCTCGACAAGGTGCTCGACAACGAGCTGCTCACCCTCGCCGCCCCCGCGCTGGAGGACGCCACTCCGGTACGAGCCGCGCTGCGGATCCGCAACGTACACCGGGCCGTCGGCACCATGCTCGGCAGCGAGGTCACGAAGCGGTACGGCGGCAAGGGCCTCCCCGAGGACACGATCGACCTCACGTTCCACGGCACCGCCGGCCAGTCCTTCGGCGCGTTCCTCCCCCGGGGCGTCACGCTGCGCCTGTACGGCGACGCCAACGACTACGTCGGCAAGGGCCTGTCCGGCGGCCGGATCGTGGTACGCCCCGACGAACGCGCGCCGTTCCCCGCGGAACGCAACATCATCGCCGGCAACACCCTGCTGTACGGCGCGACCGGCGGCGAACTGCTGTGCCGCGGCCAGGTGGGGGAGCGGTTCGCCGTACGGAACTCCGGCGCCACCACCGTCGTGGAAGGCGTGGGCGACCACGGCTGCGAGTACATGACCGGCGGTACGGTCGTCGTGCTCGGCCCCACCGGCCGCAACTTCGCCGCCGGCATGTCGGGCGGCGTCGGGTACGTGTACCGGCTCGACCGGGGCCGGATCAACCGGGAACTGGTGGACGTCGAGCCGCTGTCCGGCGCGGACCGGGCCACCCTTCGCGAACTGGTGGAGCTGCACCGCGCCGAGACCGGCTCGGTGGTCGCCACGGCGCTGCTGTCGGACTGGACCCGGGAGATCGAGCAGTTCAGCAAGGTGATGCCGCGCGACTACCGCCGGGCGTTGGAAGCGATCGAGGCCGCCGAGGCGGAAGGTGGCGACATCGACAGCGCCGTGATGGAGGCGGCGAATGCCTGACCCGAGTGGCTTCCTCAAGCACCCGCGGCAGAACACTCCGAAACGGCCGGTACCGATCCGCCTGATGGACTGGCGGGAGGTCTACCAGCACCTGGACGAGCCGGAGATCAACCGCCAGGCGGGGCGCTGCATGGACTGCGGCATTCCGTTCTGTCACGACGGCTGCCCGCTGGGAAACCGGATCCCGGAGTGGAACGACCTGGTCCGTACGGGTGCCTGGCGACCCGCGATCGAACAGCTGCACGCCACCAACAACTTCCCCGAGTTCACGGGGAGGCTCTGCCCCGCACCGTGCGAGGCGGCGTGCGTGCTGGCGATCCCGCAGGGCGGCCCCGGTGCGGTGGCGATCAAGCAGGTCGAGGCCGAGATCATCGACCGTGCCTTCGACGAAGGCTGGGTGACGCCCCGCCCCGCGCCCGAGTCGACCGGCAAGAAGGTGGCCGTGGTCGGCTCCGGCCCGGCCGGTCTCGCCGCCGCGCAGCAGCTCGCCCGCGCCGGCCACCAGGTCACCGTGTACGAGCGGGACGACGAGATCGGCGGCCTGCTCCGGTACGGCATCCCCGACTTCAAGATCGAGAAACGCCACATCGACCGCCGCATGGAGCAGCTCTCCGCCGAAGGCGTCCACTTCGTGACCGGCTGCGACGTCGGGGTCGACATCACCGCCGCCGACCTCCGCTCCGAACACGACGCGGTCCTGCTCGCCACCGGCGCACTGTTCGGTCGCGACGCTGACATCAAGGGTCGCCACCTCACCGGCATTCACCTCGCGATGGATCACCTGGTGCAGTCCAACCGGCACGTCGCCGGCAAGATCGACGCGCCGGAGATCACCGCCGAGGGCAGGCACGTACTGATCATCGGTGGTGGCGACACCGCGGCGGACTGCCTCGGTGTGGCGCACCGGCAGGGTGCGGCCGGGGTGCACCAGCTCGACATCTACCCGCAGCCGCCCGACGACCGGGACGCCGAGCGCGACCCGTGGCCCACCTGGCCGTGGATCCTGCGCAACTACCCGGCGCACGACGAGGGCGGCCAGCGCGTCTTCGCGGTCGCGGTCCAGGAGTTCGTGGGCGACTCCGAAGGCCGGGTACGCGCGGCCCGCGTCGCCGAGGTGGCGGTGGACAAGTCCAGCGGTCGCCGGGTGGTGGTCCCCGTGCCCGGCAGCGAACGGGAGATCCCGGCCGACCTGGTGCTGCTCGCGATCGGCTTCGACGGCACCGAGCCGTCGCCGCTGCTCGAGGACTTCGGGATCGTACGCAATGCCCGCGGCGCCCTGGACTGCCAGCCGGACTGGCAGACAGCCGCCGACGGTGTCTTCGTCGCCGGAGACGCCCACCGGGGCGCCTCCCTGATCGTGTGGGCGATCGCGGAGGGCCGGGCCGCGGCGGCCGCGATCCACTCGTACCTGGGGGAGTCGGGCTCATTGCCCGCCCCCGTCACTCCAGCCGATCAGCCCCTGGCTGTGCCCCGCTAGCCAGGTCGCCCCCGGAGCTGGCCAGCGGGGCACGTGTCAGGAGCGGTAGAGCTTGATCTCCTCGGCGACGCCGGGCTGTTCGTCGTCGATCTCCACCTCGGCGACGATCCGACCGGGCGACAGGTCGTCCAGAGTCGGTGCGGCGTCCTCGTCGTCGCCCTCGGACTTCGTCCACTCCAACTCGGTCTCGGCCGTGACCGTCACGGTGCGTACCGCACCTGCGGGAGTGGTGATCACCAAGGTGCCGCCGCTGTCGGTGCGGTCGAAGGAGGCGATGACGCCGTACGGGTCGTTCTCGTCCTCGTCGGATTCGCCGTCGTGGTCCCGGTCGGGCCGGCACACGTCGTGTGCCGCGTCGTCCTCGTCCTCGTTGGCCGTGCCGTCACCGTCGGCGTCCTCGTCGCCATCGACCACGCCGTCGGAGTCGGAGTCGGACTCACCGACCGTCAGGCCCAGTTCGTTCTCGTCCTCGTCGGCGACCGAGTCGTGGTCGGCGTCGTCGTCGTCGGCCACACAACGTTCGGTGGCGTCGTCCGCGTCCTCGTTGGCCACGCCGTCCCGGTTGCGGTCCTCGTCACCGTCGAGGATTCCGTCGCCATCGGTGTCGGCAACGTCGACCTTGGTACGGGTATTGCGCTCGTCGCCGTCATCCTGGCCGTCGTTGTCGGTATCCTCGTCGCGCGGGTCGCCGTGCAGCTTGTACTCCAGCACGTTGGGCAGCCGGTCGTGGTCCAGGTCCCGCCGCGCGTCGGCCTTGCTGCGCGGGTTCAGCTTGTGCTTGATTTCCCAGCTGTTCGGGATGCCGTCCCGGTCGGAGTCGCGCGGCGCGGCGTGGGGATGGGCATGGGCCGGTACGGCGAACGCGGCGCCGGCCGCGACCGCCAGCGCGGCGGTCGCCGCGAGCTTGAAGAAGCGCATCTTGCCTCCTGAAATCGGGGTATCTGTCGTAATTGAGCCGCAGGGGAACCATGGCGTGTCTCCGCAGTAGTACTCAGAGTGAAGAAGGCTGAGTGCAGGACGAGCGCGGCTTCGGTGCTGCCCGGTTGCGGGACAGCACACCGAGTGCGGTCACCGCACTCCGCTGGGGCCCGGGCTCCGGTCTCGGAACGGTGTCCAGCACGCGAACACTCGCCCCGCCGGCGGAGCCGCGGCACCGGTTGCGTACTAGCCTCGAATGCGTGAATCGACGCGCGAAGATCGTATGCACTCTCGGACCGGCGACCGCAACGCCGGAGCGGGTACGGGGACTGGTCGACGCCGGGATGGACATCGCCCGGCTCAACTTCAGCCACGGCACCCACGAAGACCACCGCAAGGTGTACGACATGGTCCGCACCGCCGCCGACGAGAGCGGCCGGGCGGTGGGCATCCTGGCCGACCTGCAGGGACCCAAGATCCGGCTGGGGCGGTTCGCCGACGGGCCGGTCGAATGGCGTACCGGCGACCACGTGGTGCTCACGGCCGACCAGGTCGAGGGCACCGCGGAGCGGGTGTCGGTGACGTACCCGATGCTCCCGGCGGAGGTGAAGCCAGGCGACCGGCTGCTGGTCGACGACGGCCGGCTCGCGCTGGAGGTGGCCGGGGTCGACGGACCGGACGTACGGTGCCTGGTGGTCGAGGGCGGCCAGGTGTCCAACCACAAGGGACTGTCGCTGCCGAACGTCGCGATCAGCGTCCCGGCGCTGTCGGAGAAGGACGCCGCGGACCTGAGGTTCGCGCTCGGGTTGCGGGTCGACCTCGTGGCACTGTCGTTCGTACGGTCCCCCGACGACGTGAAGCCGGTGCACGCGATCATGGTCGAGGCGGGGCTGCGGCTGCCCGTACTCGCGAAGATCGAAAAACCGGAAGCGGTCGCCAGGCTGGAGCAGATCGTCAATGCGTTCGACGGCATGATGGTCGCCCGGGGCGACCTGGGCGTGGAGCTGCCGCTGGAGCAGGTGCCGCTGGTGCAGAAGCGCGCGGTGCAGTTGGGCCGGGAGAACGCCAAGCCGGTGATCGTGGCGACCCAGATGCTCGACTCGATGATCGAGAACTCCCGGCCGACCCGCGCCGAGGCGTCGGACGTGGCCAACGCGGTGCTGGACGGCGCCGACGCGGTGATGCTCTCCGGCGAGACCTCGGTGGGTCGCTATCCGGTGCTGACCGTACGCACCATGGCGAAGATCGTGGAGTCCACCGAGAACGGCCCGTTCCGGGTGCCGCCGCTGCAGCACGACCCGGCCACCACCGGCGGCGCGATCACCTGGGCAGCGGCCCGGGTCGCGTCGGCGATCGGTGCGAAGGCGCTGGTCGCGTTCAGCCAGACCGGCGACACGGTACGCCGACTCGCCCGGCTGCACTGCGACCTGCCACTGCTCGCGTTCACCCCCGAGCAGGCGGCCCGCAGCCAACTGGCGCTCAGCTGGGGCGTCGAGACATTCCTGGTGCCGTTCGTACACCACACCGACGAGATGTTCGCCCAGGTCGAACAGTCCCTGTTGGAGCACGGCCGGGGCGAGATCGGCGACCTGGTGGTGATCGTCGCGGGGAGCCCGCCCGGCACCCCGGGCTCCAGCAACACGATCCGGGTCCACCGGCTCGGCTCCTTCACCCAGAAACCGCGGTGATCCACCCGGCACCGCGGTGAGCGCCACAACCGCCACCACGACCGGCATCGGGCGCTTCGTGCTGGAATGAGGCATGACGTTTGCCGAAAGCGGCCTGACGGGGCAACCCGCGGTGTACGAGTTGCTGCAGATGCTGGACCTGGAGGAGATCGACGACAGCCTCTACCGCGGTCGCAGCCCGGACATCGGCCCGCAGCGGGTGTACGGCGGCCTGGTCGCCGGGCAGGCCCTGGTCGCCGCCGGCCGCAGTGTCGACCCGGAGCGCACGGTCCACTCGCTGCACGGCTACTTCGTACGCCCGGGAGCCCGCGGCACGCCGATCGTCTACGACGTGGAGAACATCCGCGACGGCCGTTCCTTCTCGGTACGCCGTACGGTCGCGCGGCAGCACGGCAAGCCGATCTTCTTCATGTCCGCCTCGTTCCACCGCCCTGAGGAAGGACTGGAACACGCCTCCGAGGTGCCGCCTGGCGTACCGCCGCCGGAGCAGGTGCCCACGATGACCGACCGGCTGGCACGGTATCCCGAGCGGCTCGGCTTCTGGGCCGAGGTGCCCCGCCCGATCGACGTACGGTACGTCGGCGAACCGGGCTGGGTACGCAGCGGCGACCGTCCCCGGCAACCCGAACAGCGGGTCTGGATGCGGTTCGACGGCAAGCTGCCCGACGACCCGCTGATCCACGCCTGCGCCCTCACGTACGCCTCCGACCTGACGCTGCTCGACGCGGTGCTCTCCGTGCACGGCGAGGTGTGGGGCCCGGGCGGCTTCGCCGGTGCGAGTCTCGATCATGCGCTGTGGTTTCACCGTCCCTTCCGCGCCGACGAATGGTTCCTGTACGACTGCGCCAGCCCGTCCGCGTCCGGCGGTCGCGGGCTGGCCAAGGGCCAGATGTTCGACGCCACCGGCCGCCACATCGCCAGTGCGGTGCAGGAGGGCCTGTTGCGCCGCGTGGAGCGTTGAGGAGGGGAGTCGGCGGAGCGGACCGGGCGGGTGCTGCGAGAATTGATCTGTGCGGTTATCTGCCCGAGTTGATTACGCGCTGCGAGCGGCGGCGGAGCTCGCCTCGTCCGGCGACCGGCCGTTGACCTCCGAGAAGCTGGCCAGGGCGCAGCAGATCCCGCCCAAGTTCCTGGAGAGCATCCTGCTGCAGCTGCGGCGCGGTGGCGTGGTGAACAGCCAGCGCGGCCCCGAGGGCGGCTACTGGCTGGCCCGCCCGCCGGAGGAGATCAGCCTCGCGGAGATCATCCGGGTGATCGACGGCCCGCTGGCCAACGTACGGGGGCAGCGTCCGGAGCAGCTCGGTTACCACGGCGCGGCGCGGGCGCTGCAGGACGTGTGGGTGGCGCTGCGGGCCAGCGAGCGGGCGATCCTGGACCTGGTGACCCTCGCCGACGTGGCCACCGGCAAGCTGCCCGAGACGATCCGGGTCCTCACCTCCGACCCCGCCGCCTGGGTGCCACGGGTCTGAGGCGCCGATCACACACCTTCCCTCCCACATTGCGGGCGACTTGTTGATTAAGTCGATCGGTTCAGTAGACAATTGCCGGCATGCGCAGGCTTCTGGTGCTCGCCCTGGTCGGACTGGCCGCACAGCTGGTGGACGGCAGTCTTGGCATGGCGTACGGGGTCACGTCAACGACGCTGCTGCTCACCGCCGGGCTCGCCCCGGTGGTGGCCTCCGCGTCGGTGCACCTGTCGGAGGTCGGCACATCGCTCGCCTCCGGGGTGGCGCACTGGCGGTTCGGCAACGTGGACTGGCGGGTGGTCGGCGGGATCGCGGTGCCGGGGGCGGTCGGCGCGTTCGCGGGCGCCACGGTGCTCGGCATGCTCTCCACCGACGTCGCCAAGCCGTGGACCGCGGGCATCCTGGCGGTGCTCGGGGCGTACCTGCTGGTCCGGTTCGCGTACCGGGCGCCGACGGTTGACCCGGCGAAGCCGCGCGCCGCTCGGCATCGTCGCCGGCTTCGTCGACGCCACCGGTGGCGGCGGCTGGGGCCCGGTCGCCACCCCGGCGCTGCTGTCCTCCGGTCGGATGGAGCCCCGCCGCGTGGTCGGCTCGGTCGACACCAGCGAGTTCCTGGTGGCGGTCGCCGCCAGCGCCGGTTTCCTGATCGCCCTCGGCACCAGCGGTGTGCAGTGGCCGGTGGTCGCCGCGATGCTGGCCGGCGGTCTGGTCGCCGCCCCGATCGCCGCTTTTCTGGTACGGGTGCTGCCCAGCGTCCTGCTCGGAGCCGGCGTCGGCGGCATGATCCTGCTGACCAACGCGCGTACGGTGCTCACCGGGCTCGGGCTGGACGGCGACGCCCGTTCGGTGGCGTACACCCTGATCGTGCTGGCGTGGGCAGGGGCGGTGAGTCTGGCGGCGCGGACCGTGCTGAGTGACCGCCGGGCCGCCCGGGCTGGCGCCGCCACATCCGCCCGGGTCCGGGAGCCCGCGATCGAGGCCGCCTAGAGTTCGTCGGCGACCTGCTGGATCTGTCGCCACGCCGCCTCGACGTGGCGGCGCTCGGTCGACGGAGCGCCGATCGCCAGCCGCAGCACGTACCGGTCGCGCACCTTGGTGTGGGTGAGGTAGAGCCGGCCGGACTCGTTCAACCTGCGCATCAGTTCCGCGTTGCGCGCGTCGGTGGTCGCCGCCGCCTCGCCGGTACGCGGTCCGAGCCGGAAACAGACCAGCGAGAACGGGTACGGCGCGACGATCTCGAACCGCTCGTCGTCGCGTACCCGGTCGGCGAACTCCCGAGCCAGGCCGACGCCGTGGCGGATGTGCGCCTGCAGGCCCTCGGCGCCGTACCAGCGCATCACGAACCACAGCTTCAGCGCCCGGATCCGGCGACCAAGCGGCACCTGCCAGTCCCGGTAGTCGATCACCGCGCCCGACTCGGTCGCCGCGTTGCGCAGATACTCCGGAAGCACGGACAACGCCTGGATCAGCTCGGCCCGGTCGGCCACCCAGAACGCGTCGCAGTCGAAGCCGGTCAGCAGCCACTTGTGCGGGTCGAAGCAGTAGCTGTCGGCGTACTCGACCCCGGCGTGGCTGTCCCGCAGCTCCGGGCAGACCGCCGCCGACCCCGCGTACGCGGCGTCCACGTGCAGCCAGACGCCGTATTCGCGGCAGATCTCGCCGATCTCCGGCACCGGGTCGACCGCGGTGGTCGAGGTGGTGCCGATGGTCGCCACCACCAGCGCCGGGGTCGCACCGGCCGCCCGGTCGGCCTCGATCAGCTCCCGCAGCGCGTCGGGGCGCATCGCGACCGTCTCGGCAGCCACCGGCACCAGCCGTACGTTCCCGTCGCCGATGCCGGCGATACGGGCCGCCTTCCCGATCGAGGAGTGGCCCTGGGTTGAGGTGTAGACCGTGTACCGGCGCTGCACCCCGTGGTGTCCCCAGCTGCCGCCGCTGGCCCGGTGCAGCGCCGCCAGCGTGGCGACCAGCGTCGCGGACGACGCGGAGTCCTGGATCACGCCGCCGCCGGAGGAGTCGGAGCGGAACCGCTTCGGCAGGCCGAGCAGCTCGACCAGCCAGTCCATCATCACGGTCTCCAGCTCGGTGCACGCCGGGCTGGTCGCCCACAACATCCCCTGCACGCCGAGCCCGGCGCAGATCAGGTCGGCGAGCACCGACGGGCCCGACGTGTTCGCCGGGAAATAGCCGAAGTACGACGGGTGCTGCCAGTGGGTGACCCCGGGCAGCACCACCGGGGCCAGGTCGGCGAGCAGCCGCTCGAACGGCTCTCCGGCGGCCGGGGGAGACGGCGGCAGCCGCTCGGTGACCTCGCCCGGGGACACCTGGCTCAGTACGGGATACCGCTCGATATCCGCCCAGTAGTCCGCCACCCAGTCGACGGCGGCGTGGCCGTACCGGCGGAACTCCTCGGGAGTCATGTGGCCTGTCATGCGGCAAACCTAGACCGGTCGCGGCGACTGTGATCCGGTGCTACGTTCATCATTACGCGGCGTGCTTGACCGCGTACCGCTTGTCCTTCCCCCGTGCGTGGGCCGGCCGTACGGCCGGTGACGAGGGAGGCCTGGATGCGTACGTACGAAGTCGTGGCACGAGTCGGCGCCGAGGCGCCGGCCTGGTCACTGGTGAACGACCCCGCAGCGTGGCGGGATTTCGTCTCGGAGCTGGTGGACCGCCACCACCGGATCGTTGCGCCGGGTGCGGTGGCCGACCAGTGTTCCTGCGGACGGCCGTTCATGCTCTGCCCGATCGCGCCGCTCACGGACGCGATGGTGGAACACGGTCCGAGAGCCGGGGAGGTGGGACGCGAATGACCAAGCAGTACGACATCGCCGAGATCCAGCGACTCGTCGACGACCTGGTGTCCGTGGCCGACACGCTCGTCCGTACGCCCGACGGAACGCCCCCGTCGCCCGGGCTGGCCCGGCTGTACGCCGACGTCGAGTTGCTCGCCGCCGCGGTCCACGAGCCATCGCCGACGAGACTGGGGACTCGATCGCCCGCTCCTCGCCAGCGTGACGCCTTCCCGCGTCACGGTCCGGCGCCCGACTACTGGTTCGGTTGACGGTACGCAGTGCGGCGCGGCCGCGCTGTCCGCTCGGATGCGATCTTGGTGCCGGGAGCGGGACTTGAACCCGCACGCCCTCTCGGGCAGAGGTTTTTGAGACCTCCGTGTCTGCCGCTTCCACCATCCCGGCGAGCGGGCTCTAGCGTACCCATTACGCTTCTGCACGTCGGCACCGTGATGCCGGCGTGCCGTGGAGTGAGTCGGGGACCGGGCCCAGGAGGTGTTGGTGGCGACCGAGGGACAGCCCCGCCGCGTTCTCATCGCGGAGGACGAGGCACTGATCCGCCTTGATCTTGCCGAGATGCTGGCGGAGGAGGGGTACGTCGTAGTTGGCGAGGCCGGCGACGGCGAGACAGCGGTGCGCCTCGCCGAGGAGTCCAAGCCGGACCTGGTGATTCTCGACATCAAGATGCCGATCATGGACGGTATCGCGGCCGCGGAGCTGATCGCCGGCAGCCGGTTGGCGCCGGTGGTGATCCTGACCGCGTTCAGCCAGCGGGATCTGGTGGAACGGGCGCGCGCGGCGGGCGCGATGGCGTACCTGGTCAAGCCGTTCCAGAAGAGCGACCTGGTGCCGGCAATCGAAATCGCGATGTCGCGTTTCGCCGAGCTGGCCGCGCTGGAGGCCGAGGTGGCGAGCCTCGGCGACCGGTTGGAAACCCGAAAGGCGGTAGAACGTGCCAAGGGCATTCTGATGTCCGATTACGGCATGTCAGAACCCGAAGCTTTCCGGTGGATCCAGCGGAACGCTATGGACCATCGCATGACTATGCGTGATGTGGCCGAAAAGATCGTTGTTGAGGGCCCGCGCTCGGAACGGCCCCCGACCGATAGCGGCGGCGCAGCTAAATAACAGTTCGATCTCACGGTCAGGTCGGTACTCGCGGTGGTTACAGGAGGAGTAAAAGGTCGGGTAGTGTCCCGCGCCACAGGCTGCGAAGTTGGGCCGACCGGTTGGTGCTCGCTCGGACCCGTTCGAACACGCAGTTGAAGGCGCGCCAGAGTTCCATCGTATGGAGGAGGCAGAGAGCCTTGAAGCGAAACACAATACGGGTGATCGGCGGCGTCGCGCTGTCGCTGGCACTCGCCGCGGCAATGACTGCTTGCGGCACGGCAAAACCAGGCGCCGAGGGTGGCGCCAAGTGCAAGGGCAAGATCGGATTCTTCGGGGCGCTCAGTGGTGGCAACGCGAGTGTCGTGCTCCCGTCCCGGGACGGCGCCAAGCTCGCGTTCAAGCAGTTCAAGGAGAAGAACAAGGACTGCAAGGACGTCAAGATGGTCGAGTTCGACACCGAGGGTGACCCCGCCAAGGCCTCCCCGGTGGCTTCCAAGATCGCATCGGACAAGACCTTCATCGGCACCATCGGTGGGGCGTTCTCGGGTGAGACCCGGGCGACCAAGAAGACGTTCGACGAGGCCGGCGTGACGATGGTCAGCGCCTCGGCGACGGCGACCGACCTGACCGCACAGGACCCGGCGAAGGTGTTCCACCGGGTGGTCGGCCACGACGAGTTCCAGGGCGCGGCGGTCGGTAAGTACCTGGTCGAGGTCCTGAAGGCGAAGAAGGCCTTCGTGGTCGACGACGGCACCACGTACGGCAAGCCGCTCGCCGACAAGGTGGTGGAGACCGCTGGCAGCGCGGTCGCCTCACGTGACCACGTGCAGGAGAAGCAGACAGACTTCGCCTCCACCGTGGCCAAGGTCAAGAATGCCAAGGCCGATGCGGTGTTCTACGCCGGCTACGCCAACGAGGCCGGTCCGTTCCTGAAGCAGCTGCGCGGCGCCGGTCTGAAGATCCCGTTCGTCGGTGGTGACGGTCTGTACGGTGCCGACTTCCCGGAGGCGGCTGGCTCGCAGTCCGAGGGCGCGATCATCACCTGCCCGTGCCTGCCGGCCGAGAAGGCCAGCGGCAGCTTCGCCGAGGACTTCAAGGCCGAGTACGGCGAAGACCCGGGCGCGTACGCGGCTGAGGGCTACGATGCGGCCAACGTCTTCCTCGACGGCATCAAGGCCGGCAAGACCACGCGCGAGTCGCTGCTGAAGTACGTCGACTCGTACGACAAGGCCGGCGTCACCAAGCACATCAAGTTCGACGACAAGGGTGACGTCGACGAGGCCAACGTGGTGATCTGGGCGTACAAGATCGAGGGCGGGAAGCTGGTCCCTGACCAGGAGATCTCCCTCAAGTAAGTGATCGAACGACAGAATCGGTGCGGCCGGGGGCTTGCGTTCCCGGCCGCACCGCCTGCGATGGAGCTCCCGTGAATTGGCAGAACCTTTTCGAGCACCTAGGCGACCAGACCGTCAACGGTCTGTCCAAGGGATCGATTTACGCACTCGTGGCGCTGGGTTACACCCTCGTCTACGGCGTACTGAAACTCATCAACTTTGCGCACTCGGAAGTCTTCATGGTGGGCACCTGGACGGTGCTCGGCGTGTATTCCGTACTCGGCGCAACCGAATCGGACGCTGGCTCCGCCGTCGTCCTGGTCTTCCTGCTGGCTGCGGTGATCGCAGCGGCGCTGGCGTCCGGAAGTGTCGCCCTGGTGATCGAACGGATCGCGTACCGGCCGCTGCGGCGGCGTAACGCCCCCAGTCTGATCTTCCTGATCACCGCCATCGGGTTCTCATTGGCGCTGATGGAGGTCTTCGGCTTCGTACTGCGGAAGTTCTTCGGGCGCCCGTTCGGACGCGGAACGGTCGACATGCCGACCCTGGTCAACCGGTCGGAGTGGATACACCTCGGCGGCACCACCATCACCAATATCGACGTGATCGTGATCGCCGCGGCGCTGGCGATGATGATCGGCCTGGACCAGTTCATCAACCAGACCCGGCTGGGGCGTGGCGTACGCGCCGTGGCCCAGGACCCGGACACGGCAGCGCTGATGGGCATCGACAAGGACCGGGTCATCATGTTGATCTTCGTGTTGGGCGGTGGCCTTGCCGGTGTGGCGGCGCTGCTGTTCACCATGAAGTTCTCCATCACGAAGTTCGACATCGGCTTCGTGCTCGGCCTGAAGGCGTTCACCGCCGCGGTGCTCGGCGGCATCGGCAACATCCGCGGTGCTCTGGTCGGTGGTCTCGTGCTCGGCGTGGTCGAGGTGTACTCGTCCGCGCTGATCAGCTCCAACTGGGAGGACGTCACGGCCTTCATCGTCCTGGTGGTCGTGCTGATGTTCCGGCCCACCGGAATTCTGGGTGAGTCGCTCGGGAAGGCGCGCGTGTGATGACGAGCAGAGTTCGCGACCTCGACGATGCACGAGCTCGCTACATGCGCGAGATGCGCAGCCGATGGAGCGCTATGCCGGTGTGGTGGCGGCGTGCCGGCTTCGTGGCGCTGGTGGTGTTCCTGTTCTACCTGCCGTGGGTGAACCAGTACCCGTTGGCGTACCTCCGTACCGACATCGTCGAGGAGGGCTCGGACTGGTCGAGCACGCTGTTCACCATCTCCGTCTACGTGATCGTCGCGATGGGTCTGAACATCGTGATCGGGCTGGCCGGCCTGCTCGACCTCGGCTATGTCGGCTTCTTCGCGGTCGGCGCGTACTCGGTGGCGCTGTTCGGTTCGCCCTCCTCGCCCGTGACGCATTGGATTCAGAAGGAGTACAACCTGCCCCAGGAGTGGGCGGTCAGCTGGGCGGTCTGCGTACCCATCGCGATGACACTCACGATGATTTCCGGAGTGATCCTGGGATGGCCGACGCTTCGGCTGCGCGGCGACTACCTGGCGATCGTCACGCTCGGCTTCGGTGAGATCATCCGGATCATCGCGCGGAACTCGGAATTCACGGGCGGGCCGACCGGCGTTCCCAACATCCCGGGTCCCCCTGGCACGTTGCCGGGCGGCAAGCATCTGTTCGGGGTGGTGGACATCTACTGGTGGTACTACCTGGTCCTGGTGTTCCTACTGATCTTCGTATTCCTGGTGCGCCGACTGGAGAACAGTCGGGTGGGTCGCGCGTGGGTGGCGATCCGGGAGGACGAGGACGCCGCGGAGGTCATGGGGGTGCCGGCCTTCAAGTTCAAGCTCTGGGCCTTCGCGATGGGCGCCGCGCTCGGCGGGTTCTCCGGCTTGATGTTCGCCAGCCGGCAGACCTTCATCGATCCGGGAAACTTCCTGCTGAACCTCTCCATCCTGTTCGTGGCGAGTGTGGTGCTCGGCGGCTCCGGCAACCTGCTCGGGGTCACCTTCGGTGCGATCCTCTTGTGGTATCTGCCTGAGCGTTTCCGAGGCTTCCAGGACTGGCGACCCTTCATGTTCGCGGTGGCGCTGATCGTGGTCATGATCCTGCGGCCGCAGGGACTGATCCCGAGTCGTCGCCGGGTCCGTGAGTTCGCCGATCGGAAGAAGCAAGCGGAGGAGGTGACGGTAAGTGCCTGAGCTGTCTGACACCACAATCACGGATGACCGTCGGGCGCTTCTGCAGGTGCAGGACGTCACGCTGAGATTCGGCGGCGTGGTGGCGCTCGACAACGTCAACTTCACCCTCTACCAGGGCGAGATCCTCGGTCTGATCGGCCCCAACGGGGCGGGCAAGACCACCTGCTTCAACGCCATGACGGGGGTCTACCGGCCGACCTCCGGCGAGATCCGGTTCGACGGTGTCTCGGTAACCGGGCGCAAGAAGTACCAGATCACCCGGATGGGCATCGCCCGTACGTTCCAGAACATCCGGTTGTTCCCCGAGATGACCGCGCTCGAGAACGTCATGGTGGGGACCGACTCGCGGCACAAGACGAGTGTGGTCGGCGCACTGTTCCGGCTGTACCGGGTCCGTGCCAGCGAGGACGAGCTGCCGGAGGTGACCGCCTCGGGCGGTCCCGTCCGGTTCTGGCAAGAGCTCCGTCGCGCCGGCGCCAAGGCGTTCGGCATCTCGCGTCACACGCTCGAGGAGCGGGCCGGCTACGAGAAGGGGATGGAGCTGCTGCGGTTCGTCGGCGTAGCCGACCGGGCCAACGAGGTGGCCCGTAACCTGCCGTACGGGTATCAGCGGCGGCTGGAGATCGCGCGCGCGTTGGCGACCGAGCCGAAGTTGATCTGCCTGGACGAGCCTGCGGCGGGCTTCAACCCGGTGGAGAAGGAGAATCTGCTCAAGCTGATCAAGCAGATTCGGGACCGGGGCTACACCGTGCTGCTCATCGAGCACGACATGCGGCTGGTCATGGGTGTCACCGACCGGATCGTGGTTTTGGAGTTCGGCAAGAAGATCGCCGAGGGATCGCCGGCCGAGGTGGCCCACGATCCCAAGGTGATCGCCGCGTACCTGGGGGTGCCCGAAGATGCTGCTTGAACTGACCGATGTGCACCTGTCGTACGGCAGGATCGAGGCGTTGCACGGCATCAACCTGCAGGTGGACGACGGCGAGATCGTGGCGCTGATCGGCGCGAACGGCGCCGGGAAGACATCCACGATGCGCGCCATCTCCGGGCTGCACGCGGTGGCCGGCGGGAACATCAAGTTCGCCGGCGAGGACATCACCAGGCTGCGGGCCGACCAACGCGTACGCAAGGGGATGTGCCTGTCGCCCGAAGGCCGCCAGATCTTCCCCGGAATGACCGTGACCGAGAACCTCGACATGGGCGCCTACACCCGTACCGACAAGGCGGCCAGTGCCAAGGACCGGGACCGGGTGTTCTCGCTGTTTCCGCGGCTCGCCGAGCGGCGTCGCCAGGCGGGGGGCACGCTGTCCGGAGGGGAGCAGCAGATGTTGGCGATCGGGCGTGCCCTGATGGCACGGCCGAAGCTGCTGCTGCTCGACGAGCCCTCGATGGGTCTCGCGCCGATGCTGATCCAGCAGATCTTCTCCACCATCGAGGAGATCGTCGAACAGGGCACCCCGATCCTGGTGGTGGAGCAGAACGCCCAGCAGGCGCTGTCCCGCGCGCACCGGGCGTACGTCATGGAGACCGGCCGGATCGTCAGCAGTGGCACCGGCCAGGAGTTGCTGCACGACCCGAGCGTGCGGGAGGCGTACCTCGGGGTCGCCTGAGCCGCTGTACGATCGCTGATTCCCGCCCCCTGGCAGGCGCGCCCCGTGCGCGGATTGTCAGGGGGCGAGACTAGGGTCGACGCGTGACGGATTCCACCGCGACGGCCTCGAGCTCGGCGGCCACGAGACTGCTGCTGCTCGACGGACACTCCCTTGCGTACCGAGCGTTCTTCGCCCTTCCGGTGGAGAACTTCTCCACCTCCACCGGCCAGCCGACGAACGCCGTGTACGGCTTCACGTCGATGCTGATCAACATGCTGCGCGACGAGCAGCCGACCCACATCGCGGTGGCGTTCGACGTGTCACGGCGCTCCTTCCGTACCGAGCAGTACGCCGCCTACAAGGCAGGCCGTTCGGAGACCCCGACGGACTTCAAGGGCCAGGTCAGCCTGATCCAGGAGGTGCTCGCGGCGCTCCGGATCCCCACCGTGAGCCTCGAGGGGTACGAGGCCGACGACGTGATCGCGACCCTGACCGAGCAGGCGCGGTCCACCGGCGCACAGGTGCTGATCTCGACCGGCGACCGGGACGCCTTCCAGCTCATCGACGACCTGGTCACCGTGCTCTATCCGAAGCGCGGCGTCTCGGAGATCACCCGGATGACCCCGGCCGAGGTGATGGAGCGCTACGGCGTACCGCCGGAGCGGTACTGCGACCTCGCCGCGCTGGTCGGCGACAAGTCCGACAACCTGGAAGGCGTCCCCGGTGTCGGCGCCAAGACCGCGGCGAAGTGGATCAGTGCGTACGGCTCACTGGAGGGGCTGGTGGCGCATGTCGACGAGGTCAAGGGGAAGGCCGGCGAGAGCCTCCGTGCGCACCTCGCGGACGTGATGCGAAATTCCCAACTCAACTGTCTGGTACGAGATCTCGAGCTGCCGCTCAGCCCGGTGGACCTGCAGTGGCCCGGCTGGGATCGCGAAGAAGTGCACCGGGTGTTCGACACGCTGCAGTTCCGGGTGCTGCGGGACCGGCTCTACCAGTACCTCGAGCCGGTGGCGCCAGAGGCGGAGTCCGGCTTCGACATCGCCGGCACCGTGCTGGGCTCGGGCCAGGTCGCGGGCTGGCTCGCCGAGCACGTGGTGTCCGGGCAGCGGACCGGGCTGGCGGTGACCGGAAGCTTCGGGCGGGGCACCGGCGACGTCGCCGCGGTGGCGATCGCCAGCGGCGCCGGGCCGGCCGCGTGGTTGGCGCCGGAGCGGCTCGACGAATCCGATGACCGGGCGTTCGGGGAGTTCCTCGCCGATCCGCAGCGGCCGAAGGTGATCCACGACGCGAAGCAGGCGATGCTCGGCCTGGCCGCGCACGGCTGGCAGCTTGCCGGCCTGGACTTCGACACCTCGCTCGGTGCGTACCTGGTACGCCCGGACCAGCGCTCGTACGACCTGGCGGATCTCGCGCTGCGGCATCTGCACCGGGAGTTGCGGCTCGACGAGGCCGACAACGGGCAGCTCACCCTCGACGGCCTCGACGGACAGCTCGGCGAGGAGGGTGTCGAGCACCAGTTGATGCTGCAGGCCAGGGCGACCCTCGACCTGGCCGAGGCGCTGGAGGCCGAGCTCGAACAGCGGGGCGGCACCAGACTGCTGCGCGAGGTGGAGCTGCCGCTGATCGACGTACTCGGCCGGATGGAGCAGATCGGCATCGCCGCCGACGTCGACTACCTGACCGATCTGGAGGCGCACTTCGCGGGCGAGGTCAAGGCGGCGGCGCAGGCGGCGTACGAGGTGGTGGGTCGGGAGTTCAACCTGGGCTCGCCGAAGCAGCTGCAGCAGGTGCTGTTCGACGAGTTGGAGCTGCCGAAGACGAAGCGGATCAAGACCGGCTACACCACGGACGCCGACGCGCTGCAGAACCTGTACGTGTCGACCGGCCATCCGGTGTTGGAGCACCTGCTGCGGCACCGCGACGTGGCGAAGCTGAAGTCCACTGTGGACGGTCTGCTGAAGTCGGTGAGTCCGGACGGCCGGATCCACACCACCTTCTACCAGACGGTCGCCGCGACCGGGCGGCTGTCCTCGACCGATCCGAACCTGCAGAACGTCCCGATCCGTACGGAGGAGGGGCGGCGGATCAGGCGGGCCTTCGTGGTGGGGGAGGGGTACGACTGCCTGCTCACCGCCGACTACAGCCAGATCGAGATGCGGATCATGGCGGACCTGTCCGTCGACGCCGGGATCATCGAGGCGTTCAACTCGGGTTTCGACTTCCACGCCACCACCGCGGCGAAGGTGTTCAGCGTGCCCGCCGAAGAGGTGACCGGCGAGCAGCGGCGCCGGATCAAGGCGATGAACTACGGCCTCGCCTACGGACTGTCGGCGTACGGGCTGTCGAATCAGCTGGGCATCTCGCCGGACGAGGCCCGGGTTCTGATGGAGGAGTACTTCGAGCGGTTCGGCGGCGTACGGGACTACCTTCGGGCGATCGTGGCGCAGGCGCGGCAGGACGGCTACACCGAGACGATCATGGGGCGCCGGCGGTATCTTCCCGACCTGGTCAGCGACAATCGGCAACGCCGCGAGATGGCCGAGCGGATGGCGCTCAACGCCCCGATCCAGGGCTCGGCGGCGGACATCATCAAGGTGGCGATGCTGCGGGTCGACCGGGCGTTGCGTACCGAGGGGCTGCGCTCCCGGATGCTGCTGCAGGTGCACGACGAGTTGGTGTTCGAGGTGGTGGACAGCGAGCGCGCCACGGTCGAGGCGCTGGTCAGACGCGAGATGGGCGGTGCCCAGCAGCTGTCCGTGCCGCTGGAGGTGTCGATCGGCGTAGGCCGCGACTGGGACGCCGCCGGTCACTGACCCCGTGCCGCCCGCGTCCAGATCGAGCGGACCGGTTGAAGGTCGACTTCGCGCTGGGCTCGGCTCCGTCGGCGAACCCGCACACGACATACTGGTGCAAGTCGACGGAGGTGAGGCGGATGCTGGGCGATCTGCTGGGCGTGGCGGCTCGGGCCGCCGAGCTGGCGCGCCAGGTGCCCGGCGTACGGGAGACCACCGAACTGGCCCGTCAGGTTCCCGGCGTACGCGAGGCGGAGCGGGTGGTGGAGCAGGTGCAGCGCGGCGCCATCCGGGAAATGCGCGAACTGCTCGACCAGCTCGACGGAGACACCGCGCGCCCGGCGATCGAAGGCGACACGCTGCCGCATCAGCTGTCAGGCGTACCGGTGGGGTCGGGTCGGTCGTCGGGCGACGAGTACGTGGCCGTGCCGCACCGTACCCGGTCGCCGAACGAGGCGGGGGCGTTGCTCACCGATCTGCTGGACCGCTCGCTGGACCAGAACAAGAGCCAGGCACGGCAGGCCCTTTACCAGAGGACGCTGCGCCAGCTCGTCCCCGACGAGGCCCGGATCCTCGCGGCGCTGTCGGACGGCTCCGCGTACCCGATGGTCGATCTTGTGGTGCGCAACGCCGTGGGCGCGGTACGCCACCGCGTGCTGGAGTACGTCTCCACCGTCGGCCGTTCGGCGGGCGTGGCGTTGCCCGACGAGGTGCCGGTCTACGTCGGTCACCTGCGCTCCCTCGGCCTGATCGACATCGGCCCCGAGGACCCGGCCCTGGCCGACCGGTACGAAGTGCTGATGACCGAAGAGGTAATCCGCCGGGCCCAGTCCGATGCCCGGAACACGCTGCGGGCGATCCGGGGCACGCTGCGACTGTCGGCGCTGGGCTGGGCGCTGTGGCGGGAGTGCATGCCCGAGGAGGAAGATCCGGCCGCGATGATTGCGCCGGGCCGGGAAGAGACGGTAGACACGCCGTAACTGGCTGCGGCATCCGGATGGAGATGCCCCGGATTGCCGGGCCCAGGAGGTTGCGGATGTCAGTCGACGCGATCCTCACCGACCTGCAGGACCGCTGGTACCTCGACCTGTCGATGCCGGTGATCGCGGCCCTGATCGGGTACGTCACCAAGCTGCTCGCGATCCGGATGATCCTGATCACGGTCGGCGCCGTACCGGGGTTCCTGGTCGGTGAGCTGCAGGTGTTCCGGATCACCCACTGACGCGGTACTGGCCGAAGCCCGTAAGCCGCGAAGCCCCAGTCAGGCTGGTTTCTCGCTGACGAAGATCGCCGTGCCCGGGAAGATCCGGCCCCGCAGCGGGCTCCACTGGCCCCAGATCCGGTCGTGCCCTTCGGGCCACTCGGGTTCCACGATGTCGCGGATGACGAAGCCGGCGGCGACCAGTTCGCGCACCCGGTCGCCGAGCGTACGGTGGTGCTCCACGTACGTCGGAACGCCGCTGGAGTCGGTCTCCACGTACGGGCGCCGGTCGAAGTACGAGTGCGTGGCGACCAACCCGCGCTCGCCCGGATCGTCGAGGAAGATCCAGCGCATCGGATGGGTGACCGCGAACACCCAGCGGCCGCCGGGGCGCAGCACCCGGAACACCTCGCGCATCACCCGTGCGGGGTCGGCGACGAACGGCACCGCGCCGAACGCGCTGCACGCGAGGTCGAACGCGGCGTCGCCGAACGGCAACGACTCGGCATCGGCCTGCACCAGCGCCGGGTGCACCCCGGTACGGATCGAGGCCTGTCGGGCATGGCCCAGCATTCCGGCCGACAGGTCGAGCCCAACGGCGTACGCCCCCTGGCCGATCAGCCATCGGCTGCACGACGCCGCCCCGCAGCCCACTTCGAGAATCCGCCGTCCGGCGAGGTCCCCCAGCAGGCGGGCGTCGAGTTCGCGTACCCCCTCGGGGCACCAGACGAAGTCGGCGTCGCCGAGGAAATCACCGTGTTCGTCGTGGTACGCGCCCGCGTCGGCGTCCCACCACCGGCGGGAGGCCCGCTGGCTCTCCAGACTGCCCATCGGCGTACGGCCGACCCGTTGCGACATGCGGCTCACCGTACGCAGGCTTCTGTAAGAAACGGAGCGCAACCACGCAGCAGCTTGCAATCGAACACGCTAGGTGGGGTGGGGTTGGACCTTGTGGTATTACGCACGGTACGCTTGGCGGCGCGCTTGGCCTGCGTATCACGGCAGGGGTGGGTGCGCGTCGTCGCGTCAGCGATCTCGTATCAGTTCGGAAATGTTCTGGTGCTTTTCATTGTGCGGCGGAAGGCCCAGTGCGAGAACCGACCCGACAACCACCAACCGGAGCAACTGCCCACATGACGAGCAGCATCGAGGCCACCTCGAGCGTAGCCGCGGCCTCCAAGGACAGCGGCAACATGGTAGCCGTCGACGACATCGGCTCTGAGGAAGCGTTCCTCGCCGCGATCGACGAGACCATCAAGTACTTCAATGACGGCGACATTGTCGAAGGCACCGTCGTCAAGGTCGACCGGGACGAGGTCCTGCTCGACATCGGTTACAAGACCGAGGGCGTGATCCCGAGTCGGGAACTGTCCATCAAGCACGACGTCGACCCCGCAGAGGTCGTCTCCGTCGGCGACCACATCGAGGCCCTGGTTCTCCAGAAGGAGGACAAGGAAGGTCGCCTGATCCTCTCGAAGAAGCGGGCGCAGTACGAACGCGCCTGGGGCACCATCGAGAAGATCAAGGAAGACGACGGTGTGGTACGTGGCAGCGTCATCGAGGTGGTCAAGGGCGGTCTGATCCTCGACATCGGCCTGCGCGGCTTCCTGCCGGCTTCGCTGGTGGAGATGCGGCGGGTGCGCGACCTGCAGCCGTACGTGGGCCGGGAGCTCGAGGCGAAGATCATCGAGCTGGACAAGAACCGCAACAACGTGGTCCTGTCCCGCCGGGCCTGGCTGGAGCAGACCCAGTCCGAGGTGCGTACCGAGTTCCTCAACAAGCTCGCCAAGGGCCAGGTCCGCAAGGGTGTCGTGTCGAGCATCGTCAACTTCGGCGCGTTCGTCGACCTGGGCGGCGTGGACGGCCTGGTGCACGTCTCCGAGCTGTCCTGGAAGCACATCGACCACCCGTCCGAGGTGGTCGAGGTGGGCCAGGAGGTCGAGGTCGAGGTGCTCGACGTCGACCTGGACCGGGAGCGGGTCTCGCTGTCGCTGAAGGCGACCCAGGAAGACCCGTGGCGGCAGTTCGCCCGGACCCACCAGATCGGCCAGATCGTGCCCGGCAAGGTCACCAAGCTGGTGCCGTTCGGCGCGTTCGTACGGGTCGACGACGGGATCGAGGGCCTGGTGCACATCTCCGAGCTGGCCGAGCGCCACGTGGAGGTGCCCGAGCAGGTGGTCGGCGTCGGCACCGAGGTGATGGTCAAGGTCATCGACATCGACCTGGAGCGGCGCCGGATCTCGCTCTCGCTCAAGCAGGCCAACGAAGGCGTACAGGAGGGCGAGGAGCACTTCGACCCGACCCTGTACGGCATGGCCGCCACGTACGACGAGCAGGGCAACTACATCTACCCCGAGGGCTTCGACGCCGACACCGGCGAGTGGCTCGATGGGTACGAGAAGCAGCGCGAAGAGTGGGAAGGCCAGTACGCGTCCGCACGCGCCCGCTGGGAGACCCACATGCAGCAGGTACGCGACGCACGGCAGGCCGCCGAGGCCGAGGGCGAGGCCGGACCGGGTGGCGACACCGCCCCCGCCGCCCCGAGCTCGTCGTCCAGCTCGACCCCGGCCGCCCCGGCCGAGCCGAGCGGCACCCTCGCCACCGACGAGGCTCTCGCGGCACTCCGCGAGAAGCTCGCCGGCAACGGCTGACAGCCGCGACGACCGCGAAAGGCCCCGCTCCGGACTGCTCGGAGCGGGGCCTTTCGCTGCGGATGCACCGGATTGCGGGCGCGCCCGCCGGGCGGGTTGGGGGCCTGCTCGTCGGCGGTGGGCTACCGGCCGACGATGTCGGCGATCGCGGGCGTACCGCCGGCCAGCCAGCCCGCCACCGCGAGGGCGCCGACGCAGATCGCCAGGAGTACGGCGGCCATCGCGGGGGACAGGTACCGCATCGACGGGCTGGTACGCGGCATCACATGGCGAGCCGGCGGCCGGTCCTCCAGTCGTGCCCGCACCGCGGGGATGTCGCGACAGTGACGCAGGCCGGGAGTGCCGAGACGGTGCCTGCCCGGTGCGTACGCCGACATCTGAAGTGCCTCCCCCGAAAGTTTCGTGGTCCGGAAGATACGCATTCGACGGTCTTCGATGTGGGAGGACGCGCCGGGATTCCCGATCTAATTCCAGGTCGGTACGGTGAGGTGTGCTGATGATCGGACTCACCGGCGGGATCGGAGCCGGCAAGAGCGTCGTGGCCAGGCGGCTCGCCGAGCTCGGTGCGGTGGTGATCGACGCAGACCAGTTGGCGCGGGAGGTGGTCGCCCGCGGCACCGAAGGGCTCGCCGAGGTGCGCAAGCTGTTCGGCGACGACGTGATCACCCCGGACGGATCGCTGGACCGCCCCGCGGTCGCCGCCCGGGTCTTCGGAGACGAGGCAGCGCGCCGCCGGCTCGAGGAGATCATTCATCCCCGGGTACGCCAGGCGACCGCCGAGCGGATCGCGGCGGCTGCGCCGGACGCGGTCGTGGTCAACGACGTCCCGCTGCTGGTGGAGGCCGGTTTATCGGACACGTTCGACCTGGTGGTCGTGGTGGAGGCGCCGGACCAGGTGCGGATCAGCCGGCTGGTACGCGACCGCGGGATGACCCAGCAGCAGGCGTCCGAGCGGATCGCCGCGCAGGCGTCGGCGGAGCAGCGGCGGGCTGTGGCGGACGTGGTGCTGGACAACTCCGGCGACATCGAGGCGCTGAACGCGCAGGTGGACAAGCTGTGGCGGGAACGGCTGGCTCCCACCCGCGAGGCCGGCTGAGGACCCCAGCCGGTGACCCAGACGATGAGGCCCCTCCGGCAGATGCCGGAGGGGCCTCCCTACGCAGGTGGTCGCGCGTGGTCGGCTTCGCCGATCGCGCGGTGCGCACATCGACCTGTGACGGTCGAGGCTGCAACTGCGCTTCAGGATCCCGGCTGCCTAAGTCTGGCGCCGTCCTCCTGGCCACTGCTGCGAGGCACCTGCGTTCCACCGTTGACCGTAGCGCGGCACCATGCCGGTCTCAACCTGTTTGACCAACCGTAGGGTGCCAGGTCGGGCGCCACGGTTTGTCAGACCTGCCACGTACGGTGGACGCATGACGCTCGACATCCCGCGACTCGACGGCCGGTTCCAGGTCGTCAGTGAGTTTCAACCGTCCGGTGACCAGCCGCAGGCGATCGACGGCCTGGAAAAGCGGGTCAAATCGGGCGAGCGGCATGTGGTTCTGCTCGGCGCCACCGGCACCGGCAAGAGCGCCACCACCGCGTGGCTGATCGAGCGGGTGCAACGGCCGACCCTGATCCTGGCGCCGAACAAGACGCTCTGCGCGCAGTTGGCCAAGGAGTTCCGGGAGTTGATGCCGCACAACGCGGTCGAGTATTTCGTCAGCTACTACGACTACTACCAGCCCGAGGCGTACATCGCGCAGACGGACACGTACATCGAGAAGGACTCGTCGGTCAACGAGGAGGTCGAGCGGCTGCGCCACTCCGCGACGATGAGCCTGCTCACCCGCCGCGACGTCGTCGTGGTGGCGACCGTCTCCGCGATCTACGGCCTGGGTACGCCACACGAGTACCTCGAGCGTTCCGTGAAGCTCAAGATCGGTGAAGAGGTCGATCGCGACCGGCTGCTGCGCCGGCTGGTCGACATCCAGTACACCCGCAACGACATGGCGTTCCAGCGCGGCACGTTCCGGGTGCGCGGGGACACGATGGAGATCATCCCGGCGTACGAGGAGCTGGCCGTACGGGTGGAGATGTTCGGTGACGAGGTGGAGCGGCTCTACTATCTGCACCCGTTGACCGGCGAGGTGCTGCGGGAGGCCGACGAGCTGCTGATCTTTCCGGCCAGCCACTACGTGGCGGGTCCGGAGCGGATGGAGCGGGCGATCCGGGGGATCGAGGCGGAGCTGGAAGACCGGCTCGCCGAGTTCGAGCGGCAGGGCAAGCTGCTGGAGGCGCAGCGGCTGCGGATGCGGACGACGTACGACATCGAGATGATGCGGCAGGTCGGCTTCTGCTCCGGCATCGAGAACTACTCGCTGCACATCGACGGCCGGTTGCCCGGAAGCCCGCCGCACTGCCTGCTCGACTACTTCCCCGACGACTTCCTGACCGTGATCGACGAGTCGCACAACACCGTGCCCCAGATCGGCGGCATGTACGAAGGCGACGCCTCGCGGAAGCGGAGTCTGGTGGAGCACGGCTTCCGGCTGCCGAGCGCCCAGGACAACCGGCCACTGCGGTTCGACGAGTTCGAAGACCGGGTGGGTCAGACGGTCTACTTGTCGGCGACGCCGGGGCCGTGGGAGCTGCGACAGACCGGCGGCGAGTTCGTCGAGCAGGTGATCCGCCCCACCGGCCTGGTCGACCCCGAGGTCCTGGTACGCCAGACCAAGGGCCAGATCGACGACCTGATGCACGAGATCCGGGAGCGGGCCGCGCGGGACGAGCGGGTGCTGGTCACCACGCTGACCAAGAAGATGGCCGAGGACCTGACCGACTACCTGCTGGAGCACGACATCCGGGTGCGGTATCTGCACAGCGAGGTGGACACGCTGCGACGGGTCGAGCTGCTGCGGGAGCTGCGCCGCGGCGAGTTCGACGTACTGGTCGGGATCAACCTGCTGCGGGAAGGCCTGGACCTGCCGGAGGTGTCCCTGGTGTCGATCCTGGACGCCGACAAGGAGGGCTTCCTACGTTCGGGCACCAGCCTGATCCAGACCATCGGCCGGGCCGCCCGTAACGTCTCGGGCCAAGTCACCATGTACGCCGACCAGGTCACACCGTCGATGGAGCGGGCGATCGAGGAGACGAATCGGCGCCGGGCCAAGCAGGTGTCGTACAACGAGGCGCAAGGGATCGACCCGCAGCCGTTGCGGAAGCGGATCGGGGACATTCTCGACGACATCTACCGCGAGGCCGACGACGCCGAGGCGCTGGTGGGCAGCAGCGGCAGGATGGTCGGCGGCGGGGGCCGGCAGCAGAGCCGCGGCAAGGCGCCGGTGCCCGAGGCGCGGTCGCGGGGCCGGGGTCCGGTCACGCCGACCCGGGAGGGGATGGCGCGAGCCGAGCTGGCCGACCTGATCTCGCAGCTCAACGACCAGATGCTCGGCGCCGCCCGGGAGCTCCAGTTCGAGCTGGCAGCGCGGATCCGGGACGAGATCAAGGACCTGAAGCGGGAACTGCGGGCGATGGACACCGCTGGGATCAAGTAGGTGGTCCCCGGAGATCGGTGGCGGTCGTCGCGTCACGACGCGTCGTGACGCGGCACGTCAAGGACGTGTTCGACCACCGGCGGGGCGGCGAAGTACCGGCCGATGTGCGAGCGCCAGTGCGTGAAGCGGTCGCTCTGCCTGAAGTTGGTCAGGTGCGCGTCGACGGAGTCCCACTCCACCAGCAGTACGAATCTCGACGGCGACTCGATGCCGCGGGTCATCCGTACGGATCGGCAGCCGGGGGTGCCGGCGACCAGGTGGCGCGCCTTGGCGTACTCCTGGATGAATTTCTCTTCGTCACCGGGGGTGATGTCGATCAGCGCAACCTCGAGAACCATGGCGAAGATCGTGACACAGTGTGCACGTGTGGCCTCCCTGGGGAGTGTCGGCTGTGATGTTCGTGGCCCACGGAGGCGCGGGCTTGCGCGGTAGTGGAGAATGGCCCGTACGGGAGGGGAGTATTCCCTCGCGGCGATGTCGTCAGCACGGCGCCCGCAAGGCGCGCCCGGCGTCGCTGGTCGCCGTACGGCGGCGGGAGAGACCTCCGGTGTCACCGAAGGTGTCCAGGCACCTTCATTCGTCGTGTCAACCGGAGGCTTCACTGTGAATGTTGATGGCTGGGTGTGGACCGCCACCCTCGTCGGCCTGTCCGCGATCCTGATCGCCGATCTGGTGATCGTCGGGCGGCGACCGCACGAACCGACCACCCGCGAGTCGCTGCTCTGGGTGAGCCTGTACGTCGGGCTCGCGGTGGCGTTCGGCATCGGCGTCTTCGCCTTCTCGGGTCCGCGGTACGCGGGCGAGTTCTTTGCCGGCTGGGTCACCGAGTACAGCCTCTCGGTGGACAACCTGTTCGTGTTCGTGATCATCATGTCCCGGTTCGGGGTACGCCGGGTCCACCAGCAGGAGGTGCTGCAGGTCGGCATCGTGCTGGCGCTGATCCTGCGGGGCATCTTCATCGCCGCCGGCGTGGCGATCATCCACCAGTTCGTCTGGGTGTTCTACATCTTCGGGGCGTTCCTGGTGTACACGGCGGTGAGTCTGGCGCTGCACGGCGAAGAGGACGAGTCGGACTTCAAGGAGAACGTCCTGATCCGCTGGAGCCGGCGGATCCTGCCGGTCACCAAGGAGTTCCACGGTGCGCGGTTGACCACCCGGCAGGGCGGTCGCCGGATGTTCACGCCGATGCTGATCGTGATGATCGCGATCGGCACCACGGATCTGATCTTCGCGTTGGACTCGATTCCGGCGATCTTCGGGCTCACCGTGGAGCCGTACCTGATCTTCACCGCGAACGTTTTCGCGTTGATGGGGTTGCGGCAGTTGTACTTCCTGCTCGGCGGCCTGCTCGACCGGCTGGTGTATCTGAGCATCGGCCTCAGCGTCGTACTCGGGTTCATCGGGGTGAAGCTGGTGTTCGAGGCGCTGCACGGCAACAACCTGCCGTTCGTCAACGGCGGCCGACCGGTGTCGTGGGCGCCCGAGGTGCCGATCTGGATGTCTCTCAACTTCATCGTCGCCACGTTGGCGATCACCACGGTGGCCAGCCTGATCCGGTCCAGCCGCCAGGCGAGGGTCGCCGCCCGCGACGACGGGGCGGCGGGCCGTGCCGCCAAGCCCGAGTCGGACCCGGACGGCGCCGAGGAGACGGACCTGGACGCGGTGGATCTGGCGGGGTTGGAGAGCGCCCGGGAGCCGCGCCCGGTGAAGCAGTCCGGCGACCAGGAAAGGGTGCGCTAGGGGCGGTCCGCGGCCGCCCGCCGGTACGTCAGGGGAGCACCCGCCGGACGCTGACCATGGTGTCGGCCCGCTCGCCGTCGAGCGGTTCCAGCACCACCCGGGTGTCCCGCTGCGACGCGTGGACCAGCCGCTTGTCGCCGGCCACCAGCCCCACGTGGTGGATCGTCTCGCCGGGACGCGCGAAGAAGTAGAGGTCGCCGGGTGCCGCCTCGTCCGACGAGATCTGCTTGGTCGCCTCGGCCTGGTCGCTCGCGTCGCGCGGCACCGGGAACCCGTGCCGCCGGTACGCCAGGTGCACCAGTCCGGAGCAGTCGATGCCGTACGCGGACAGGCCGCCCCAGACGTACGGCACGTCGAGCAGCCGTTCGGCAACCTCCAGGACGTCCTCCGCGGTGGCGGAGCCGTCCGGCGCCGGCACGACGTCGGCGGTGCGTACCCAGACCGGCTCATCCTGGCCCGGCACCAGGGCTTCGCTCCAGCCGCGGTAGGTCCGCTCGGTGCCGACCAGCCGGGTGCCGATGGTGACGCCGTAGAACAGGATGTCGCCGAACGGCGCGTCCCGTACGGCGGTGGCGGTGGCGTCCACGACGAGGTCCCGGCCGTCGGGCACGGTCTGCGTGGTCAGATGCGTACGGTGCAGCCAACCGGGGTAGCCGCGGTCGTCGCGGCGGCTCGCCTGCTCGGTGGCGACCACCTTCACCCAGTCGCCCTCGACCGCGTCGACGACGACCCGCTCGCCGAGCAGCAGCTGCGTCAGCACCAGCGGGGACTCGGCCCGGTCGGCGGCGTCGAGACTGTCCACCCAGGCCCGGATGTCGACCGGCGTACGGACCGCCGGTTCATCGGTCGGGCGGGCGGCTTCGGGCGCGCTCCACAGCGTGGCTACCGCGACCGAGACACTGGCCTGCCCACCTGGTTGCAACGTCACCGAGATCTCCTCCACACCACGTCCGACCGATATCCGAGTCGCTGACGATACGAAACCTGATCCCGCGACACGCCGCTGGGTCTCATCCACGACGCGGCAAACCGGTAACGGTTACGCCGGAAGCTCCACCCCGAGACCTGGGGAGTCTGGTAACAGCACCGCGCCGTCGGCGTACCGGACGGCGCCGGTCACCGGCGAGCCGGCGAGCCACCACGCGGCGTCGAGGTCGCTGGTGACCGTGGTGCCGTACGCGGCGACCAGGCTGGCCGCGGCCGCGACGCCCACCGGGCCCTCCATCATCGACCCGACCATGGTGCCGATCCCGGCGGCCGTGGCCAGCTCCAGCAGGGTGCGGGCGGGCGCCAGGCCGCCGCACTTGGCGAGCTTGACGTTGACCAGGTCGGCGGCGCGTCGGCGGATCACCTCGAGCAGGTGGCGCACCGAGAAGACCGCTTCGTCGGCGAGGACCGGGGTGTCGACCCGGTCGGTGACCCACGCCAGTCCGTCGAGGTCGTGGGCGGGCACCGGCTGCTCGATGAGTTCCACGTCGAGGCCCGCGTCCTCCATGGCTCTGATGGCGCGTACCGCTGACTTGGCGGGCCAGCCCTGGTTGGCGTCCAGCCGGAGCTTCACGGCCGGGCCGACGGCGTCGCGGACCGCGCGTACCCGCTTCACGTCGGCGGTCGCGTCCTGGCCGGTGCCGACCTTGAGTTTCAAGACCGAAAACCCTTCGCCGGTACGCGCCCGCGCCGCCGTCGCCAACTCGCCGGCCGATCCCGCCGCGAGGGTCACATCCGTGGGTACGCGCAGCGCGGTGCCGCCGAGCAGGCGTACCAGGGGGATGCCGAGGCGGCGGGCGGCGAGGTCGTGCAACGCGACGTCGACGGCGGCCTTGGCGTTGTGGTTGCCGGGCACCGCGTCGCGGACCTGGGCGAGCAGCGCGGCCAGCTCGCCGGGGTCGCGGCCGACCAGCATCGGCCGGAGCTGTTCGTCGATCGCCGCTTCGGCGCTCGCCATCGACTCGCCGGTGACCCGCCACACCTGCGGCGCTTCGCCGAAGCCGTGTCCGCCGTCGCTGTCGGTCACCTCCACCAGCAACGTCTCCATGCTGGTCGTCTCGCGCAGCGCTGTGCGAAACGGCGAGTGCAGCGGCGCGGTCAGCCGGCGGGTGCGTACCTCCGAGATCGTCACAACCCGGACCCTAACGCGTGCCGGTCGGCCCAGCTCGCGGCCGCGATCCGGCGCATCAGGTGGCGCATCTGCTCGTCGCCGCGTGCGGTGCTGAGACACGCCACCAGCACGTACGGCGGCGTGTCCGGCGGGTAGACGATCGCGGCGTCGTGGCGGATGCCGTCGACCCAGCCGTTCTTGTGCGCCACCGGGGTGCCGGGGGGCAGGCCGGTGGGCAGGTCGTCGTTCTTCTGCTGGCCCAGCAGCAGCTCGCGCATCTCGTCGCATGCGGACGGCGAGGCGATCCGACCGGTCGCGATGGCGCTCAGCAGGGCGGCGAGATCGGCGGCGGTGACCAGGTTGTCGCGGCCGGAGTCGCGCCCGGCGTAGTCCTCGATGCCCCGCTGCACCACGCTGACCGCCGCCCCGCCCCCGACTGAGTCGGTGACTGCCGCGCGCCAGGCTTCGGTGGCGGCGGCGTAACCGGTGTGTTCGAGGACGAGGTTGGTGGCGAGGTTGGACGAGACGACGATCATCCGGCGGGCCAGCCAGCGCAGGCTCGCGGTGCTGCCGAGCCGCGCCCAGACGGACGGGTCGGAGTCGTACTCGGCGGTGACCCGGAACGGCGGCGCTCCGGGCGCGGCCGAGACGAACTCGTCATGCACCGCGACGGCCTCGTCGAGGTTCAGCGAGCCCGCGTCGGCCAGCCGGTACGCCGCCGCCAGTACGGCCAGCTTCATCGTGCTCGCCGGATAGTGGGGCGTGTCGGGGTTGCGGGTGTACGACGGCGGGCCGGCGACGGGGCCGTACCACACCGAGATCGTGCCGCCGGCGGCGGTGAGCGCCGGCTCCAGCGCGACCAGGTGGGGGTTGCCACCGCCGGGTGCGCCGGGCACCGGCTCAGCCCTGGTGCTTGCGGCGGGCGGCGGCCCGGCCCCGGTCCTGGGCGTTGAGGACGACCTTGCGGACCCGCACCGTGGCCGGAGTGATCTCCACGCACTCGTCCTCGCGGCAGAACTCCAGCGCCTGCTCCAGCGACATCCTGCGCGGCGGGATCAGCTTCTCGGTCTCCTCCGAGGTGGACTGCCGCATGTTGGTGAGCTTCTTCTCCTTGGTGATGTTGACGTCCATGTCGTCGGCACGGGAGTTCTCGCCGACGATCATGCCCTCGTACACCTCGGTGGTGGGCTCCACGAACAGCGTGCCGCGCTCCTGCAGGTTCGTCATCGCGAACGCGGTCACCGTGCCCGCCCGGTCGGCGACCAGCGATCCGTTGTTGCGGGTACGCAGCTCGCCCACCCACGGCTCGTACGACTCGAAGACGTGGTGGGCGATGCCGGTGCCCCTGGTGTCGGTGAGGAACTCCGTACGGAAGCCGATCAGCCCACGGGCGGGCACCAGCCACTCCATGCGTACCCAGCCGGTGCCGTGGTTGACCATCTGCTCCATCCGGCCCTTGCGGGAGGCGAGCAGTTGCGTGGTCGCGCCGAGGTACTCCTCCGGGGCGTCGATGGTGAGCCGTTCCATCGGTTCGCAGGTCCTGCCGTCGATCTCCCTGGTCACGACCTGCGGTTTTCCGACGGTCAGCTCGTAGTGCTCGCGGCGCATCTGCTCGACCAGGATCGCCAGTGCGAGCTCACCGCGGCCCTGCACCTCCCAGGTGTCGGGCCGCTCGGTGGGCAGCACCCGCAACGACACGTTGCCGACCAGCTCCCGGTCGAGCCGGTCCTTCACCAGCCGCGCGGTGACCTTGGTGCCCTTGGTACGCCCGGCCAGCGGTGAGGTGTTGATGCCGATGGTCATCGAGATCGCCGGTTCGTCGACCGTGATCAGCGGTAGTGGCCTCGGGTCGTCCGGGTCGGCGAGGGTGTCGCCGATCATGATCTCGGCGATTCCGGCGATCGCGATGATGTCGCCCTGGCTCGCCTGCTCGGCGGGCAGGCGCTCCAGTCCGTCGGTCATCAGCAACTCGGTGACCTTGACCCGCTCGATGGTGCCGTCGTGCCGGCACCAGGCCACCTGCTGACCCTTGCGGATGGTGCCCTCGTGCACCCGGCAGAGCGCCAGCCGACCCAGGAAGGGCGACGCGTCGAGGTTGGTGACGTGGGCCTGCAGCGGGGCGCCATCGGTGTACTCCGGCGCCGGGATGGTGTCCAGCAGCGTGGTGAACAGCGCGTGCAGGTCGGTGGCGTCCGCCGGGACCTTGCCGTCCTCGGGCTGCTGCAGCGAGGCGATGCCGTCGCGGGCGCAGGCGTACAGGATCGGGAAGTTGATCTGCTCCTCGTCGGCGTCCAGGTCGAGGAACAGCTCGTACGTGTCGTCGACGACCTGTTTGATCCGGGCGTCGGAGCGGTCCACCTTGTTGATCACGAGTACGATCGGCAGCCGCGCCGAGAGGGCCTTGCGGAGCACGAACCGGGTCTGCGGCAGCGGCCCCTCCGACGCGTCGACCAGCAGCAGTACGCCGTCGACCATGGTCAACCCGCGCTCGACCTCGCCGCCGAAGTCGGCGTGCCCGGGGGTGTCGATGATGTTGATCGTGGTGCGCTCCCCGGAGGGCGACACGTAGTTGACGGCGGTGTTCTTCGCCAGGATCGTGATCCCCTTCTCGCGCTCCAGGTCCATCGAGTCCATGACGCGGTCGGCCATCTCGCCGCGGGCGTGGTAGGCGCCGGACTGGCGGAGCATGGCGTCGACCAGGGTGGTCTTGCCGTGGTCGACGTGGGCGATGATCGCGACGTTACGAAGATCGGAGCGCAGTGACATACCACCATCCTCGCTGGTCGCGGGGGGACTCCGCCCGTTGGGGTGACGCGGCTCATCTCGAAGTGGATCACGCCACATCGGCCGCGAGACACCTTGACTTGAAGCGAGATTCAGGTTGCAGGGTGAAGGCATGACGTTCACCGACACAGAACGCGAGTACCTCGAAAGCCAGTTCCTCGGCCGGTTGGCCACGGTCGACGCCGCCGGCCGGCCGCAGAACAACCCGGTCGGGTTCGTCTACAACGCGGAGACCGGGACGTTCGACGTGGGCGGTCACAACCTGGCCGGCAGCCGCAAGTTCCGCAACGTGGCGGCCAACGGTGCGGTCGCGCTGGTGGTCGACGATCTCGCCTCGGTCGATCCGTGGCGGCCACGCGGCATCGAGATCCGCGGCAAGGCAGAGGCACTGACCGACCAGGAGCCGCCGCGGCCGGGAATGGGCCGGGAGATCATCCGGATCCACCCCGAGACGATTTTCAGCTGGGGTGTCGATCCGGACCACCCGGGAATGAGCCGGCGCACCGTGGGCTAGGAGCCCTCGGGCCGCCAGAGGTACGGCACGGTGGTCGCCACCGGCCGCATGCCGAGCCGTTCCAGGATCGGCCGGCTGTCGTCGGACGCGTCGACCTGCAGGTAGCGGAAGCCGCGATCGACGGCCAACCCCGCCCGGTACGCCACTGTCGCCCGGTAGATGCCCTTCCGGCGCCAGTCCGGGTGCGTGGAACCGCCCCACAGCGACGCGAAGTCGGTGCCGTCGTGGAACCGGATCCAGCCGCCGCAGACGATGTCGTCGCCCGCCTCGGCCACGACCACCACGACCGTGTCGCCGTCGCCGGACAGCTCCCGTTCCAGGGTGTCGGGCAGCCAGGACAGGTCCGTGCCCCAGACCACCTCTTTCATGGCACGGATCCGCTCGAGATCGGCACGGGTGGTGACTTCGCGGAGGCGTACCCCTGGGGGAAGTTGTGGTGGGGCAGCCAGCGGGAGGGCCGCTCCGATCATCACCGTCTCGGGTGGGTCGGGTCGCAGGCCGGCCGCGGTCAGCCGCTCCGGGAGGTCTTTGGGCAGGTCGTGGGCGTAGTACTTCCACTCGAACCGCTGCTGCCGGGCGGCGAAGTGGTCCCGCTGGGCGGCGATGAACGCGTCCAGCCCGGCGCCGTCGAGCCCGCCGAGGTCGCGGTAGCCGATGAACCCGTGCCGGTCGTTGCGCAGCACCGGGCCGACCCGCTCGGACTCGTCGCCGGGGGCGAGCCGGTCGCGGAGCTGGTCGTCGAAGAGCCGCAGCACGTCCACGTGTGGAGCCCACCACACGGCGCGGCTCGCGGCCAGCGGTTTACCCGCTTACCGCAGCGTGCTGTCCGTTCGACGCTTCGAGGTGCGGGGGAGCCCCGACTCCGATCAGGATGGTACGAGGGCACACCGTATTGAGGGCACACCGCACTGAGGGCACACCGTACTGAGGAGGGCTCGTGGGCGAGTATCGGGCGGCGTACCGGCGCAGTATCGACGACCCGGAGGGGTTCTGGGGGGAGGCGGCCGAGGCGGTCACCTGGGAGCTGGCCCCGACCCGGGTGCTGGACGACAGCAACCCGCCCTTCTACCGGTGGTACGCCGGCGGAGCGCTGAACACCTGCGCGAACGCACTCGACCGGCACGTGGACTCCGGACGGGCCGACCAGGCGGCGCTGATCTACGACAGCCCGGTCACCGGCACCCAGCGGACGTACACGTACCGGCAGCTGCGGGACGAGGTGGCGCGGTTCGCGGGCGTACTGCGGGGGCTCGGGGTGGGCAAGGGAGACCGGGTGGTGATCTACATGCCGATGGTGCCCGAGGCCGTGGTCGCGATGCTGGCGTGTGCCCGGCTCGGCGCGGTGCACTCGGTGGTGTTCGGCGGGTTCGCCCCCAACGAACTGGCGGTACGCATCGACGACGCCGCGCCTCGCGTGGTCGTCGCGGCATCCTGCGGGATCGAGCCGTCGCGGGTCGTGGAGTACAAGCCGATGCTCGACCGGGCGCTCGACCTGGCCTCGCACCGGCCGGACAACTGCGTGATCCTGCGACGGGAGCAGGCGCCGGCGACGCTGGTCGACGGGCGCGACCTGGACTGGGTCGAGGCGATGGCGGCCGCCGAACCGGTGGTCGAGCCGGTGCCGGTCGCCGCGACCGACCCGCTGTACGTGCTCTACACCTCCGGCACCACCGGCAAGCCGAAGGGGATCGTACGGGACAACGGCGGCCACGCCGTCTCCCTGCTGTGGAGCATGCGCCACGTGTACGACGTCCAGCCCGGCGACGTGTACTGGGCGGCCTCCGACGTGGGCTGGGTGGTCGGGCACTCGTACATCGTGTACGGGCCGCTGCTGCTCGGCGCCACCACGATCCTGTACGAAGGCAAGCCGGTCGGCACGCCCGACGCCGGCGCGTTCTGGCGGGTGGTCGCCGAGCACAAGGTGAACTGCCTGTTCACGGCGCCGACCGCGTTCCGGGCGATCAAGAAGGAGGACCCGTCCGCCGAGCACCTGGCCAAGTACGACATCTCGTCGCTGAAGTACCTGTTCCTCGCCGGGGAGCGGCTGGACCCGGACACGTACCAGTGGGCCGCGGAGACGCTCGGGATCCCGGTGATCGACCACTGGTGGCAGACCGAGACCGGCTGGGCGATCGTGGCGAACCTGATGGGCCTGGAGCCGATGCCGGTCAAGCCGGGCTCGCCGACCGTGCCCGTCCCCGGGTACGACGTAAGGGTGCTGGCGCCGGACGGCAGCCAGGCCGGGCCCGACACCGAAGGCGCGATCTGCGTGAAGCTGCCGCTGCCGCCGGGCACCCTGCCGACCCTCTGGCACGACGACGCCCGGTACGTGTCCTCGTACCTGTCGGCATTCGAGGGCTACTACCTCACTGGCGACGGCGGATACGTCGACGAAGACGGCTACGTGTTCGTGATGGGGCGCACCGACGACGTGATCAACGTGGCCGGGCACCGGCTGTCGACCGGCTCGATGGAGGCGGTGATCGCCGGGCATCCGGCGGTGGCGGAATGCGCGGTGATCGGCGTACACGACAGCATGAAGGGGCAGGTGCCGCGCGGGTTCGTGGTGCTCAAGGCGGGCGCGTCGATCGGCGAGGACCAGTTGCGGGCCGAACTGGTGGCGGCGGTACGCGACCAGGTCGGCGCCGTGGCCGCGTTCAAGCAGGTCGACGTCGTACCGGCGCTGCCGAAGACCCGGTCCGGGAAGATCCTGCGCAAGACGATGCGCGGCATCGCGGACGGCAGGCAGGAGCCGGTGCCGTCCACCATCGAGGACGCCAAGGTGCTCGACACCCTGACCCCGGTACTGCGCCGCCCGACCTGACGGACTGTGCCTGTGCCGGTACCGTGAGCCGGCATGAGCGAGGTGACGGCGCGCCGGGTGGGCCCCCACGACTGGCGGATCTGGCGTGAGTTGCGGCTCGGCGCCCTGGCGGAGTCGCCCGAGATATTCCCCACCGAGCTGGCCCGGGCCCAGGGCTACGACGAGCCGGCCTGGCGGCAACGGCTCGACCCCGACTCGGGCGTGTGGATTGTGGCCGACGCCGAAGACCGGGCGGTGGGACAGGTCGGCGCGTGGTTGCCTTTCGGCTCCGTACCCACCATGGTCGCCTTGTGGGTACGCCCTGACTGGCGCGGCCGCGGCGTCGGCGACGCGCTGGTGGGAGACGTGCTGGACTGGGCCGGGGGGTCAGGGTACAGGCGGGTCGACCTGTGGGTGCTGGAGAGCAACGAGCCCGCCCGCCAGTTGTACCGGCGGCACGGGTTCGTCGCCCAGGACGACTACATGCCGTACCCGGATGCGCCGAAACTGCGCGAGCAGCTCATGACCTGGCGTGCGTGAGGGCTACGCCCTTGGACCATGGTTCCTCCCCCGTGGACTTCGGTTCCGTACCTTCGCGCGGGGAGGCGGGCGGTGCCAGGGCCGGTGGGTTGTGTGCGCTGACCGATCGGCTAGTTGTGCAGGCTGGCCGTCAACCGGTCGAGGAAGACCCGCTGTGCCGTCACGAGCTTGTCGGCCGCGATGTCGACGGGGAGCCATTCGACCCGGTCGAGTTCGGGGAACTCGCGCAGCTGGCCGGACCGCGGCGGCCACTCCACCTGAAACGTGCCCGGTACGACGTCGGCCGGATCCAGGTCGCCTTCGATCGCCCAGACGGACACCAGCTTGCCGCCGGACTGGCGTACCTCGCCGAGGTCGATCGGGTCTCCCGCGGGCGGCGCCAGCCCGAGCTCCTCGGCGAACTCGCGGCGGGCGGCGGCGAGGGGTTGCTCGTCCTCGTCGATCTCGCCCTTGGGGATCGACCAGGCGGCGGTGTCCTTCCGTGCCCAGAACGGCCCGCCCATGTGGCCGATGAGCACCTCGACCTGCCCTGACGTCCGGCGGAACACCAGGATGCCGGCGCTGCGTCTGCCTGCCACGCACCGAGTCTGCCGTACCGGTTTCCGGCCGGAAGCCGAGGCGGCTCGTATGTCCGCGAAGTCCCGGTATAGCCGGGTTCGGTCCCTGGTGGCAGGCGGATTCGACCGGTCGGGCAGCCGGTCCGGGACCTACGGCCCTCCCCGGGTTCCGGGATGCGAAGCAGGCTGACACCATGGCGCAGCCTGCCCACCGGCTGGCCGGTCGCCGTCCGTCGGACACCGGCCCGGTCCGGTCAACGGAAGTACGTACCGGGCTGGTCGTGGTGCTCGCCGTGGGCAACCCCCGCCGGCGCGCACTGGCGTGGGCGTGGCGGGAAGTCGCGATCACCGGCGAGACCGTGACGGTGGCGCTGCTGCCGCCGGTCGCGGCCCAGGGGCTCGCCGACACCGGCCAGGAACTGGCCGCGCTGTCCGCCTCGGTACGGCTGCTGGTGCTCGGCCGCGGCGGCACAGCCGGGTCGCTGGGCGCCGGGGACCGGGAATCCTTCGGCGCCGGTGGCTGGTCGGCGATCGTACGGTCGGCCGTGACCACCGTGGTGGTGCCCGAGGTGTGGCACGACCGCGTCGCCGGCCCGGTCGTCGTCGGGGTCGACGGCTCACGGCTGAGCCGTGCCGCCCTGGAGTTCGGGTTCCGGTACGCGTCCGCGCACGGGCTGGACGTCACGGCGATCCACGCGACCGGCTCGGCCGAGGAAGGCTGGCAGGACTGGTCGCCCCCCGAATCCGGGAAACAGGATCCCGAGCGGCTGCTCGCGGGCGAACTGGCCGCGTACCGGATCAGGTACCCGCGGGTACGGGTGACCGAGCGGGTGTCCGGCCGCCCCGTCACCGTGGCGGTCGTGGACGCCGCCGCGCAGGCGAATCTGCTGGTGGTCGGTGCCCACGGCAACGGCCCGCCGCTAGGTGCGCTGGGCTCACTCGCCCGTACCGCCGTCGGCCACGCGCGTTGCCCGGTCGCCGTCGTACGACTGTGAGGGCGAATGTCGCCGGTACGGCAGCCCGCTGTGACATCGACCGCACGCCCCCGTGACATCGATGGTCCGCCCCGCGGCGTTATGGGTAGCGAGTTGTCTTGGGGGTTGTCATGACGCCTACGTTGCGGTTCGGGCGGATCGCCGGTATCCCGGTCGGGATGCACTGGTCCGCGCTGGTGATCGTGGTTCTGGTGGCACAGGCGGTGGCACTGTCGGTGCTGCCGATCGCCGTACCGGGTCAGCCCGGATGGGCGTACTGGGCGGTCGGGATCGGCGTGTCCGTACTGTTCGTCGCCGGGTTGCTGGCTCACGAGCTGGCGCACGCCATGGTCGCCCGGCACAACCGGATGAAGGTGGAGCGGATCACCCTGTGGGCGCTGGGTGGCGTCGCGGAACTCGGCGACGAGCCGCCGAGTCCCAAGGTCGACCTCGCGGTCGCGGTCGCCGGACCGCTGACCAGTGGCGTGGTGGCCGCCGTGGCCTTCGGCGCCGCCCTGCTCGGGGGCTGGCTGTCGGCACCCGCGGTCCTCGTGGCCGGGCTGTCCTGGCTGGCGTTGATGAACCTGCTGCTCGCCGTGTTCAACCTGCTCCCCGGCGCCCCATTGGACGGCGGCCGGGTGCTGCGGGCCGTGCTGTGGTGGCGGTCCGGCGACCGTACCCGGGCGGCGGCCGCGGCGAGCCGGTCGGGCGGCGTACTCGGGATGCTGCTCATCGGCGCCGGCGTCGTGGAGTTGTTCGCCACGGGTACGTTCTCCGGCCTCTGGCTGGCGCTGGTCGGCTGGTTCCTGTTCTCGGCGGCGGGCACGGAACGCCGCGTCGGAGAGTCCCGGGACAAGCTGGCGCGGGTCCGGGTGCGTGACGTGATGAGCGCCGAGCCGGCCGTGGTGCCTGGGTGGTTCACGGTGGCCGACTTCGCGGATACCGCACACCTCAGCCGGCAGCGTACGTTCCCCGTGGTCGACCTGGACGGCCAGGTCAGCGGGGTGGTCACACTGGCCCGGCTGGCGACGGTGCCGCCCGCGGACCGGCACGACGTACGAGTCCGCGACGTCGCCGAGCCGCTGGCCCACATCGGCGTGGTCTCACCGGACGCGACGCTGGCGGACCTGGTGTCCCGGCCGGTGCGCGGTCTGCGGGAGGGCGGCGTCCCGGTCATGGACTCGGGACACGTGGTCGGTCTGCTCACCGCGGAGGACGTGGCCCGGGCCGTGGAACTGGTACGCCTCGCCGAGCCGGCGCAGCCCGCCCGTACCTTCTCCGGCGGCAGCGTCTGAGGACGACATGACTGAGCCCGGCCGGGGCGACCCGGCCGGGCTCGGCGGTTCTCGGGGGTTGAGTCAGCGGGGGTCGGGCTCAGTCGAACGGGCCCCACGAGTCGGCGAACCGCGGCGGCTTGCGGATGTCGCTGTCGTCCATCCGGTAGTCCAGCTTCGACACCACGTCGACCACGCCGCCGACCGCGTGGGTGAGGCGTTCGGCGATCGGGAGCAGGCTGCGGCGCTCCAGGGTGCCGACCAGCGTCACCACGCCCTCGTCGACCCGTACCTGGACCTCGTCCGGGGTCGCCCACAGGACCCGGCGTACCACTTCGTCGACGATCTCGTTGCGGATCGCCGAGTCGGTACGCAGGTGCACCTTGAGCAGGTCGCGCCGGGAGACGATGCCGACCAGCCGGCCGGACTCGGTGATCACCGGCAGTCGCTTGACCCGCTCGGCGTCCATCAGCTTGGCGGCGGTCACGATCGAGGCGTCCGGGCCGATGGTCAACGCCGGCGTGGTCATCAGCTCCCGAGCGGTGTTGCCGGCCGCCTTCGTACGGGCCTCGCGGCGACGCCACGTGAACCGCCGTGCCGGCTCGTCCCGGTCCTGGAACTCGATCTTGTACATCAGGTCGGCTTCGGACACTACGCCGATCACCGTCCCGGCGGCGTCCAGGATGGGAACGGCGCTCACCCGCCGCTGCGCCAACAGGTCCACGATCTGCCGGTACGGCGTGTCGGTGTGCACCGTGACGACGTCGGTGGTCATCAGGTCCCGCACCTTGTGTGTCATCGGGCACCTCCCAGGGTTGGCGTGGGGATGCCGCCCCTCTGCTTCGAGCGTGCCCCGGGCGGGGCCGCCGACACAGGGTCGTCCGACCTGCCGACTCCGGTCCTGAGTCCCCGGCTTTCGGGGCGTCGTGCGAGATGTCAAGCATTGGTCCGTGGAGGTCTACACCGGTGAGTACGGGCGTACCACCATGGCCGAGGCGCGGCTGCACACCGGGGACGTCCAGTCACTCGGCGCCAGCCGCTGATCTCGGGCTCGGCGTCAGGGGCTGATCTTGTCGGCGAGCACATCCACCGGCCTGATGTCCGGCGGCCCGGCGAGCAACTCCGGCGTGATCTGACCGAGCGCCTTCGCGACCTCACCGGACAGGTGTGCCTGCCGGCCGTCGTCGCTGGCGAACGCGTCGAAGATGCCGAAGCTGGTCTCGCTGAGCCGGATCCCGAACCACACCAGAGTCTGCGGTTCCTGCTCGACCAGGGCCTTACCGTCCTCGAGGAACTTCGCGACCTCGGCTTCGCGGCCGGGTTTCGCCTCCAGTGTCACCAGGAGACCGACATTGGTAGTCATGACCGTTCGTCTCCGATCCACGGCATGGTCAGTAGCTGCCGGGAGGCACGCCACCGACCCCACTTGAACTCTGCAGCAGTAAGACACCCACCGGGGGTGTGTCGGACTCCCGCGCGAATGAAACCTCCATCAGCGATGGCCGGCCGGACGACCTTGCGGTCGTACCGAACCCTTCGTCCTTTGCGGGTGTTCCGACTCTTCGTCGGTGGGTGCCTAGCTCGACGGTCCGCCCGTCGGTCCGCCACGTAAAGGGCCTCAGGTCCCGACCCTGCTGCCCGTTCGGCCACACCCTCGCGGCGGTACGGCGCGACGCCACCGGGGAGGGGCCGAGTGGCGGTCCGATCCGGGGTCGTTCGGCCCCGTGATCGATGTCGTCCGGTCCTGGTTGGCGCACCGGCCGGGCGATGGACTTGAGGTGAACCCCCGGCCGTACCAGATGACCGGGGCACAAGGAGGTAATGACAATGACTACCGTGTCGAAGGGCCGGCCGGCGCCGTTGACGCCGCAGGTCACGAGCACGAACGCCAGTAAGTACGTCTGGGCCGTCGCACGCATCGTGTTGGGCTGGACGTTCCTGTGGGCGTTCCTGGACAAGTTCTTCGGCTGGGGCTTCGCGACACCGGCAGGCAAGGGCTGGATCGACGGTGGCGAGCCGACACGTGGCTTCCTCAGCGGAGCCGCCAAGGGTCCGTTCGCGGACTTCTACCACTCGATCGCCGGTTCGGGCTGGGCGGACACGCTGTTCATGCTCGGGCTGCTCGGCATCGGCCTCGCACTGGTATTCGGTGTCGGGATGCGGATCGCCGCAGGCTCCGGCGCGCTGCTCACGATCATGATGTGGACCGTCGCGCTGCCGCCGGCGAACAACCCCGTCGTCGACGAGCACCTGCTGTACGCCGTCGTGCTGATCGGCCTCGCGCTGGTCAACGCCGGCGACACGTTCGGGCTGGGCCGCTGGTGGTCCCAGCAGGACCTGGTCAAGCGGTACCCGTTCCTGCGGTGATGCCCGCTACGGCCCAACCGGTGGCCGGCGCCGCACAGACGCCGGCCACCACCGTGACTTCGAATACCCGCACCACACGTGACACGGGAGAAGCCGTGACCGAATCCCATCGCCGGTACGTCGACGTCCTGACCGCGGACGGCCGGATCCTGCAGATCCGGCCGGTCCACGCCGACGACGCCACCGCACTGACCGGGTTGTACCAGCGGGAGTCCGACGAGAGCCTGCGGATGCGGTTCTTCGGCAGCGGGCGCAGCTATGTGGACAAAGAAGTCGAACGGCTGGTACGCCCACCCGCCCCGGACCACGTCGCGCTGCTCGCCGACGACGCGGGCGTGGTGGTCGCCGTGGCATCGTACGAGCGGGTGCCGGGCGGCGACTCGGCCGAGTTCGCGTTGCTGGTCGACGACCGGCACCACGGGCGCGGGATCGGGACGCTGCTGCTGGAGCACCTCGCCGAGTACGCCCGCCGGCACGGCGTACGGAAGCTGGTCGGTGACGTGCTGGCGGAGAACGCGGCGATGCTGCGACTGGCGCGGGATCTCGCCGCGACCAGTGTCGCGCCGCCCCGGGCCGGAGTGGTGGAGATCGAATTCGCGACCGATCTCGACGACGCGGCACTGGCCGCGATCGACGCCCGGGAACGCACCGCCGGGCATCGTTCCCTGACGCCGCTGATGGCGCCTCGTACGGTCGCCGTGGTCGGGGCCGGGCGCGAGCCGGGCGGGATCGGCCACGAGGTGCTGTGCAGCATCCTCGAACACGGCTTCACCGGCACCGTCCACCCGGTGAACCCGCACGCCGACGAGGTCGCCGGCCGCCGCGTGTATCCGTCGGTGGCGGCGATCGGCTCGCCCGTGGACCTGGCCGTGGTGGCGGTGCCCGCCGCGATGGTGCTCGAGATCGCCGAGGACTGCGCGACCGCCGGCGCCCGCTCGATGCTCGTACTCACCTCGGGTTTCGGCGAGACCGATCCGGCCGGTCACGCGGCGCAGGCCGAGCTGACCCGGATCGCCCGCCGCCACGGGATGCGGTTGGTCGGGCCGAACTGTCTCGGCATCCTCAACACCAGTCCGGCGGTACGCCTCGCCGCGACCTTCGCCACCCAGGTGCCGCCCGCCGGGGGCCTCGCCGTGGCGTCGCAGTCCGGCGCGGTCGGCATCGCGGTGCTCGACCACGCGACCCGGACCGGGATCGGCGTCTCGTCCTTCGTCTCGCTCGGCAACAAGGCCGACGTGAGCGGCAACGACCTGCTGACGTACTGGTACGACGACCCGGCGACCCGGGCGGTGGCGCTGTACCTGGAGTCGTTCGGCAACCCGCGCAAGTTCGCCCGGATCGCCCGCGCGCTGGCCCGTCGCAAGCCGGTGCTCGCGGTGAAGAGCGGCCGGTCCGAAGGGGGTCGCCGGGCGGGTGCCTCGCACACCGCGGCCGCGGCCGCACCGGACACCGCCGTGGACACGCTGTTCGCGCAGGCGGGCGTGATCCGTACCGACACGCTGGGGGAGCTGGTCGACGCGGCGCGGCTGCTGATGGACCAGCCGCTGCCGGCCGGGGACCGGATCGCCGTGGTCGGGAACGCCGGCGGGGTCAACGTCCTGGCCGCCGACGCGGCCGAGGCGGTCGGCCTCACGGTGCCGCAGCTGTCGGCGGCGACGGTCGCCCGGCTGCGCGAGATCGCCCCCGACGCGCCCGGCGACGGCAACCCGATCGACCTGGGCGCGGCGACCAGCCCGGAGCGGCTCGCGGCGGCGGTCGACGTACTGGCGGCCAGCGGCGAGGTGGACGCGATCGTCGGGGTGTTCGCGGCGACCCGTACCAATGACGTGCCGAAGGCGGTCGCGGCGCTCGGCGAGGCCGGCGACCGGGCCCACCACCTGCCGTTCGCGGGCGTCCTGCTCGGCGTCCCCGACGCCCCCGACACCCTGGGGGTACGCCGCGCCCCGGTCTACCCGTTGCCCGAGCTCGCGGTCCGCGCACTCGGCCACGCCGCGGCGTACGCCCGGTGGCGCCGGCAGCCGCTGGGCCACCGTGCCGAGCTGCCCGGGATCGAGGCGGTGACGGCGCGCGACATCGTGGCACAGGCGCTCGCCGCGGGCGGCGGCTGGCAGCCGGCCGAGACGGTCGGCGCGCTGCTCGACTGCTACGGCATCCCCACCGTCCCCAGCGTCCCCGCCGGTACGGCACCCGAAGCGGTCGCCGCCGCCGAGCGGCTCGGCTACCCGGTCGCGGTGAAGGTCGCCGACCCGTCGGTGGTGCACAAGACCGACGTCGGCGGCGTACACCTCGCGCTGTCCACGCCCGCGGCGGTACGGGACGCGTACCACCTGATCGCCGCCGCGCTCGGTGAGTTGCGGCCGGCCGTGGTGGTGCAGCCGATGGCGACCGGCGAGGCCGAGCTGGTGGCGGGCGTGGTGCACGATCCGCTGTTCGGCTCGCTGGTGATGCTCGGGCTCGGCGGGGTGCACACCGACCTGCTGGGCGACCGTACGTTCCGGCTGCTTCCGATGACCGACGTGGACGCCGGGCGGATGTGGCGGTCGCTGCGCGCCGTACCGCTGCTGACCGGGTACCGGGGCAGGCCCGGAGTGGACACCGACGCGCTGGAGGATCTGCTGCTGCGGGTCGGCCGGCTCGCCGAGGACCTTCCGGAGGTCGCCGAGCTGGACCTGAATCCGGTGCTGGCCGGCCCCGACGGGCTGGTCGCCGTCGACGCGAAGCTGCGACTCGCGGAGGTCGGCGAGGAACCCGACGCGGTACTGCGGGCACTACGGATGCCCGCCGAGGCGCCATGAGCTGAACCCACGGCAAGGGCCCCGGATATGCCGTAACCGGCCGAGCATGAGGAGGAGGGACCCGAGATGGTCTCGCGGCGGCAGATTCTGACAGCGGGGATGGTGGGCGGGGCGGCGTTGCTGCTGCCCAGGTCGGCCTGGCCGGCCACACCCGGCGCGATCCTGGATCCTTCCGGGATCGGCAAGTACGTGACACCGCTGGTGATTCCGCCGGCGATGCCGGTCACCAGCACCCTGCAGAAGGGCACGGTCGACTACTACGCGATCGCGGTGCGGCAGTTCCGGCAGCAGATCCTGCCGCCCGGGATGCCGGCCACCACGGTCTGGGGGTACGGGTCGACGGCGAACCGGCGTACGTTCAACTACCCGGCGTTCACCGTCGAGGCCAAGGCCGACCGGCCGGTACGGGTGAACTGGATCAACGACCTGGTCGACGGGGCCGGCAACTACCTGCCGCACCTGCTTCCGGTCGACCAGACGCTGCACTGGGCGAACCCGCCCGGCGGCACCGGGGGGCGGGACATGCGGGCCTTCGACCCGACGCCGTACACCGGGCCGGTGCCGATCGTGACGCACCTGCACGGCGGCCACTCCCACGAGTACGCCGACGGGTATCCCGAGGCGTGGTACCTGCCGAACGCGGCCAACCTGCCGGCGGGGTTCGCGACGGTGGGGTCCTACTACGACACGTACCAGCAGAGGTCGGGGTTGGCATGGCAGCCGGGGGCGGCGACGTTCCAGTACGCCAACGACCAGCGGGCCGCCACCATGTGGTTCCACGACCACACGCTGGGCATGACCAGGCTCAACGTGTACGCCGGACCCGCCGGCTTCTACCTGCTGCGCGGCGGCGCCGGCGACCTGCCGGCAGGAGTGCTGCCCGGACCGGCGCCGGGGCCGGCAGACCCGCCCGGCACCCGCTACTACGAGATCCCGATCGCGGTCCAGGACCGTACGTTCCGGCCGGACGGCTCGCTGTTCTACCCGGACAGCCGCGAGTTCTTCGACGGGTTCGCGGGGCCGTACATCCCGGACAGCGACATCTCGCCGATCTTCAACCCGGAGTTCTTCGGCAACACGATGGTGGTCAACGGGGCCACCTGGCCGAGGCTCGACGTGGAGCCCCGGCGCTACCGGCTGCGGTTCCTCAACGGCTGCAACTCGCGGTTCCTGATCCTGAAGCTGGTGACGAACCCGCAGACCCGGCGGCCGGCCAGGGCGGCGTTGCCGTTCTGGCAGATCGGCACCGAGGGCGGCTTCCTGCCCGCGCCGGTGCGGCTCGGCCAGTTGCTGATGGGCAACGCGGAACGGGCCGACGTGATCGTCGACTTCACCGGGCTCGCCACGGGCACCGAGCTGTACCTGATCAACGAGGGCCCCGACGAGCCGTTCGGCGGTGGGGAGCCCGACCGGGACTTCCCGGCCGCGCATCCGATGATCACCGGGCAGGTGATGAAGTTCGTGGTCGGGCCGCTGGCCGGCAAAGACACCAGCGTGCCGCCCGCGCAGCTCACGCTGCCGGCGTTCACCCCGGTCGGTGCCGCCAGCCTGACCCGGCGGCTCAGCCTGAACGAGGAGGACTCGGCGGTGCTGCCCGGAGTCGGGCCGCGCGCCGCGCTGCTCGGCACCCTGAACGCCGACGGCAACCCGGTGCACCTGGGCTGGGACGACCCGGTCACCGAACACCCGGCCCTCGGCGCCACCGAGGTGTGGGAGTTCCACAACACCACCGAGGACGCCCACCCGATCCACATCCACGAGGTGCAGTTCCAGGTGGTGAACCGGGAGCCGTTCGGCCGCAGGGCCCGGCCGCCCGAGTCGTGGGAGAGCGGCCTGAAGGACACCGTGATCGCGTACCCGGGGGAGATCACCCGGGTGCGGAGCACCTTCGACCGACCGGGGCGGTTCGTCTGGCACTGCCACATCGTCGAGCACGAGGACAACGAGATGATGCGCCCGTACGACGTGGGTTAGCTCCGGTTCGAGCGACGGCCGGTTCCGGCGCGGAGCCGGCCGTCGCCGTGTCGGTGCCCGGCCACGACCTCAGCAGCCGGCGGGCATCTCGACGGTGGCGCCGGGGTGGAGGCGGTGGCAGGCCGTACCGCAGCGCACGGTGATCGGCGCGCCGGGTCCGGCGCCGGCGGTGACCCGTACCCGGCCGTCGCCGATCCGGATGGTCAACGGCAGGTCCCGGTACTGGATCGTCAACTCCACGGTCCCCAGCTCGCTCGGCCAGTACGGGTCGAGCCGGAGCGTGTCGGCCCGCACCGAGATTCCGGCGAAGCAGCGTTCCAGCAGGTCAACGGTGCCGGCCATCGCGGCGAGGTGGATCCCCTCGGCGGTGGTGCCGCCCTGGATGTCGGCCGTGTCGCTGCGCAACGCGCGTACGAAGTAGTCGAGTGCCTGGTCGCGGTGCAGTCTCGCCAGCACCCACGCGTGCACCACGGCGCTGAGCGTGGACCCGTGGCTGGTACGCGCCAGGTAGTAGTCGACGGTGCGGGCGGTCGCGTCGTCGGGCAGGTCGTAGCCGAGCCGCTGCAGCAACGCGGACAGCTCCGCGGGTGGCAGCAGGTAGTAGAGCATCAGGACGTCGGCCTGTTTGGACGCCTGGTACCGGTTCACGGAGTCGCCCTCGGACTCCAGGATCCGGTCGAGGCGCTGGATGTCGCCGAACCGTTTGCGGTAGGTCTCCCAGTCCAGTTCCTGCAGCTTCTCGTACCCCTCGAACTGGGCGAGCACCCCGTCGGAGTGCACCGGTACGAACATCCGCCGGGTGATCCGTTCCCAGCGGTTCAGCTCGTCGCGGTGCAGCCGCAGCGTCTCGACCAGCTCCCGGCGCCGCCAGTCCGGCAGGATCCGGAGCGTCTCCAGCGCCCGCTCGAGCAGCCACACCGCCATCACGTTGGTGTACGCGTTGTTGTCCACCCCCGCGTACGGCGCGTCGGGGTAGCCGGTGTGGAACTCGTCGGGACCCATCACACCGCGGATCCCGTACCGGCGTCTGGTGGCGTCCCAGCGGGTGAGGCCGGCGAAGAACCGGGCGATCTCGCAGAGCATCTCGGCGCCCCAGCCGACCAGGAAGTCCGCGTCCCCGGTGGCCTGGTAGTAGTGCCAGACGTTGTACGCCACCGCCAGCCCGACGTGCCGCTGCCGGTACGTCGGGTCCGGCAGCCACCGCCCGGACAGCGGATTGAGGTGGGTACGTTGGCTCTCCTCCCGCCCGTTGCTGCCGGACTGCCACGGGTACATCGCCCCGGCGTACCCCTCGGCGGCCGCGGCTCGCCTGGCCTCGGGCAGCCGCCGGTAGCGGTAGCGCAGCAGCGACCGGCTCAGCGTCGGCAGCCGCAGGCTCAGCAGCGGAAGTACGAACAGCTCGTCCCAGAACACGTGCCCCCGGTACGCCTCGCCGTGCAGTCCCCGGGCCGGCACGCCGACGTCCAGGTCCGCAGAGTGCGGCGACAGGGTCTGCAGGACGTGGCACAGGTGCAGCCGCAGGGTGCGCAGCACTTCGCCGTCGGCCTGCTGGTGACTCATGTCGACCGGGAACCGCCGCCACAGCTGACTCCAGGTCAAGGCATGTGCGGCGAGCAGGTCGTCGAACCCCGGTGCCTCGGTGACGGCCGCGACGGCGGCGGCGCCCGGCTCGGCGGCCGGCCGGTCCTGTGAGGTGTGGATCGCGACGATCTTCTCCACCACGGCCGGCGCTCCCGGGGTCACCGACAACTCCAGGTCGTGGTCGATCCAGCCCGGATGGCGGACCGTACGCCACCGCATCCGTTGCCCGCTCAACAGCCGGTTGTAGCAGCCGGCGAGATAGGTGCCCGGGTAGTGCACCTGGTCGGCGGTCGGCTCGGGGGCGGCTCCGCGGGTCGCGAAGTAGCCGTTGCCGAGGGTGCAGAGCGCCTCGCACCGGCCTTCCTCGTCGGGGTCGAAGCCGCTGTAGCGCGGCAGCCACACGTCAGCGGGCGACTGGGTCATGGGGTGCTGGCCTGGTGTTCGAGCAGGTCGGCGACGCGCTTCAGGAACCGGCACAGCGCCCCCGGATCGGAGACCGTGGCGTAGGCCGCGGTGGGGCGGTCGCCGTGTTCGTCGCTGAGGTAGATCGGCAGCAGCCGTTGCCCGGTTTCGTCGGCCGAGTCGAACCGGTTCAGCAGCCAGCGCAGGGCCTGCCCCTTGTCCCAGTCGATGTCGGGCTGCAGCTCGGCGACCCGGCGGCCGGACAGCACCACCAGCTCGGGGTGGTGCGCCGCGGCCTCTTCGACGCTGTCGACCACCTCGGCGACCCGCTCGGGTGCCACGGCGCGGTAGTGGATCGAGAGGGTGTAGTGCTTGGGTCCCCGGGTACGCCGGCGAGCCGTTCGGCCAGCTCCTCGGCGGCCGCCGCGAGCGCCGGCCGGGCCTTCTCCGCCGCCGGTATGACGTCGTGTTCGCCGTGCGGTCCTGCCAGTTCGACGCCGTGGCCGCCGGCGTACCAGAGGTTGGCCAGGCGGACCCGGGCCCGTACGTCGGTGAGTCCCGGCCGCTGATCACGGCGACCGGGCAGTGGCGCGCCAGCCGGGCCAGTACGCCGCGGGTGCCCGGCGGCAGGAGCGCCGCGTCCGGGTGGGGGCAAGGGTGCCGTCGAAGTCGCAGAACACGGCGATCCGCCGGACCGCTAGCAGCGGCCGGATCCGGTCTTCCCGGACGGCCAGCGCGTCCGGCAGCGACGAAAGGGTCGACCCGGCCCGCGGGCCTGCGCCGACCGATTCGGCGAACCCGCGCTCGGTTCCGACCTGGCCGCCGCCGGCCTCCCCGGCCACGCTGCCCTCCCCGGCCGCGCTGCCCTCCCCGGCCGCACCGCCCGCAGCGGCTGAGGCCGTCGGGCCGGCCGGGCGGACCGAGCCGGTCGTGCTGACAGTGACCTCCGAGAGGTCGGAGACCACCTCGTCCGCTCCCGCCGCGCGCAGCGCCCCCGGATCCCCGGTACGGTCCACCCCGATCACCAGCCCGAACCCACCCCGGTGCCCCGCCAGTACGCCCGCCCGTGCGTCCTCCACCACCACCGCTTCGCCGGGCGCTACCCCGAGCCGGCGGGCCGCTTCGAGGAACAGCGCCGGATCCGGCTTGCCGGGCAGTCGCAGGCGGTCGGCGAGGACGCCGTCGACGCGTACCCGGAAAAGATCGGTGAGGCCAGCGGCGGCGAGCACCGCCGCGCAGTTACGGCTGGCGGAAACCACGGCGAGCGGGACTGACTGGTGCCGCAGCTGATGGATCAGGGCCACGGTGCCGGGAAACACCCGTACCCCTTCGGTGGCCAGCATTTGCCGGAAGTAGCCGTCCTTGCGGTTGCCGAGACCGTGCCGGGTGGGCGGTCCGGCGGGTCGTTCGGGTTGCCGGCCGGCAGGTAGACGCCCCGGGAATGCAGCAGTGCGCTGACCCCGTCGAACCGGGAGCGTCCGTCCACATGGGAGAGATGGTCCTCGTCGGTGAACAGCCGGTGGTCCTCACCTGGCGAGCGGGGCCGGGTGCGCAGGAAGTCGTGGAAAGCCGCCGCCACGCCGCGGCGTGGACCGAAGCGGTGTCGGTGACGACGCCGTCCAGATCGAAGATCACCGCGTGATGCCGTACCGGTGAGATCACAGGCGCCGCTCTGACATCGGCGGGTCCCCTCAGGTAAGGATTCGGCGACCGCTGATCCGTTCGATCTCGATCTTCAGATACGTGTCGCGCACGCCACCCGCCCACGGCGTCACGTCTATGGTTTCCTGCAGCCGGGCCGCCGGCAGCGCGAGCTGCCTGATCCGGCCCGACACCAGGACACTCCAGCCTGCTCGCAGCGCCTCGTCGATCCGGTCGACCTCGAAACCGACCCTCTGGCCGATCTGCCGGGCCAGTACGCCGCCGGCGTGGGTCCGGAAGATCACCCCGCGCTGGTCGTCGTCGAGCACGTAGTTCACCGGAAGCACCTCGGGGCCTGAGTCGGTGTCGTACCCGACCCGACCGACCCCGCCGGGCGCGATCAGACGCAGGCACTCGGCGTCGGCCAGCGGCTCCAGCGTCTGGTGCGGGGCCGCGCGGCCCTGTCCGTCGGGCAGCTCCATGTCGCCGCCGAGAAGCTTCTCGGGTGTGGTCAGCAGTGCCGCCGCGAGCCGCATCACGGCACTAGAGGTCACGGTGACGGGTTGGTGCTCCAGCAACTCGACGAAGCTGGTTGCGATCCCCGCTCGCTCGGCGACCTGCGCCGGGGTGAGCCCCAGCTTCCGGCGGCGCCAGGCCACCCGGCGACCGACATCTCCGGAGTCAGCCATCGGACCGGCCCTTCACCATCGCCTCGAACACACGGTCCAGGGGGTCGTCGTCGGCGGTGAGCCGGCTGACCACGTCCACCACGCCATCGACCGCCTGGGTGAGCCGTACCACGATGTCGATCATGGCGTGGTGCTCCATCACGCCGGTCAGCGTCACGACCCCGCCGTGGACCGCCACCGACACGTCGGCAGGGGTCAGCCAGAACGTACACCGCAGCACCTGGTCGATCACGTCGCGGCGGATCGCCCCGTCGGCGCGGAGGAACACCCGGATCAGGTCGCGGCGAGCGACGATGCCGACCAGGTGACCGAGCTCGTCCACCACCGGCAGTCGCTTAACGCCGTTCTCCTCCATCCGGCGGGCCGCGGACACGATGCCGGCGTCGGGCGGGATCGTGATCGCCGGGCTCGACATCAGGGCCGACGCGACGTCGCCGTCCGCCTTCTGCCGGGCGGTACGCCGCCGCCGGCTCAACGCCGGGCGCCGGTGCGGTTCCTGGTACTCCATCTTGTGCAGCAGGTCCGCCTCGGACACCACCCCGACCAGCCGGTCGGTGGCGTCCAGTACCGGCACGGCGCTCACCTCGCGGGCCGCCAACACGTCTGCGATCTCCTTGTACGGTGCGTCTTCACGTACCGCCACGACGGGCTGGGTCATCACGTCGCGTACCTTAAGTCTTGTCATCGGAGAGCCCCTTCAAGGATTAGGCGCGGACCACCGCTACCGGGCACTGCGCGTGGTGTAGGACCGCCTGGCTGACCGAGCCGAACAGCAGTCCCCGGAAGCCGCCGACGCCACGGGCGCCGACTACCACTAGATCGGCCCACTTCGACGCCTCCACCAGGGCGTGGTCGGGGCGGGCCCGTACCACCCGACGGGTCACGCGTACGTCAGGGAACTTCTCGGTCCAGCCGGCCAGCAGCTCCGACAGCAGCCGGGTCTCGTCCTCCTGGACCTCGACCGGGTCGTACACCAGCGGCAGCATGTCGCCGGGCCCGGTCGACACCGGCGAGGTCCAGGCGTGGACGGCGACGAGCGGCGCACCGCGCAGCGACGCCTCCTCGAACCCGAATCCGAGCGCGGCGAGCGCGTGGTCGGACGCGTCCACGCCGACCACCACGGGCCGCGGCGCTTCGGCTGTCTCCTCATCGCGTGCCGGTGTTTCGGCGGCGGACCCGCGTACCACGATGACGGGGCAGGGCGCGTACATCGCCAGCTGCACCGCTGTAGAGCCGACGATCAGGCCGGAAAACCCGCCCAGGCCCCGGGTGCCGACAACGATCACCGCCGCGTCCTGCGCCGACTCCAGCAGCGCCACCGTCGCGCTCGCCTCCGCGACGTGGGTCTCCACGTCGACCTGCGGTACGGCCGACCGGGCGATCCGACCCGCCTTGGCGACGATCTGCTCCGCGGCTTCCCGCAGCCCGTCGCCCGCCTCCAGGTGCACCGGAGCGAACGGGGCGTACGCCTGCGGCCAGAGGTAGCCGTGCACGACGCGCAGCGGCAGATTCCGCACCGCCGCCTCCCGGGCCGCCCAGGCGACGGCGTGCCTGGCCGATTCCGAACCGTCGGTGCCGACCACGATGTGGTTTGGTATGTGCCGGATTCCCTGCGTACTCATCAGACCCCCTGTGTCTCTGCCCCAAGCGTCCCGGGGGGGGTTGCGGGCAGACAGGGCCGCGAGTCCCGACCGGCTGGGACCGACGACCCGGTTGGCGCCCGCGACCAGGTCGGGGACCCTCGTGTTCGTGAGGTGCGACGTCGACAACAGCCCCGCGGTCGCACTCCCGCTCGGAACGGAACCCCTCACGGGACGCCTTTGCCGGAGGTCAGTTCCGTTCGTACTCCCGGATCGCGATGAAGCGGCCGTGCCAGGTGTGGTACCAGACGGCGCCGGTGGTGGCGTGGACCGAGAGCATCCCGATGATCGTGTCGCCGCGCACGGTGTGGAGGGTGTAGTAGCCCGGGAAGGCTTCCGCTTCGCCGGCGGTCAGGCCGGGCGCGTTGTCCCGCAGCCATCGATCGGCGATTCGGCGCGCCTCGGTGCCGCCGATCCTGGTGCCGCCGGTACGGGAGCCGGGACGCATCATGCCGTACCCGGTGTTCCACATCATCGCCGGGCCGTACTCCAGCTGCACCGCTCCGGTGCCCGGATCGATCAGCACCTCAGTGGCACCGGCTCCGGACGAGTCGACCAGCTCGGCGTAGAAGCCGTTGTCGAACTGCATGACCTCGCCGACCCGCAGGCCCTGCCCGTCGGCGAACCGCCGGGCCGCCCGCTCGGCTCCGGTCAGATCGCGTACCGGCCCGGCGCCGGGGTCGGCGACCCCCGCCATCGGCCCCTAGTCCGACCCTATGATGCCGCCCTGCCAGCCGGTCGGGGTCCAAGCGCTCGCGGGCCACGCGATGCTGCCGACCAGCGCGACCACGGCGATCACAAGAACTGTCACCGGGAGCCACCGGCCGTGCCGGATGTTCATCGCGGCTCCGATCCCCGGCCGGACAGCTTGGCCCGCGCCTCGCTGTAGGCCGCCGCGTCGATCTCACCGGACGCGAAGCGGCGATCCAGGATGTCCAGTGGGGTTTCCCGACGCTCGGCCTCACGACTCGGCGAGCCGCGAGTCGGGCCCTGCGTCAGCCGGATCACCGCCCAGATGACCAGCCCGAGCAGGATGATCCACACCAGCGGGATCAGCATCATCCAGACCCAACCGAAACCGTAGTAGCCACCCATCATCTCGATCACCCCACATTGGACTCCTCGTCACGGGAGCCCGACACGTTCACGATCCGGGCGGGGCCCGCGGCGGGACCAGAGACCTTCGCCCCGGTGAGGCGGGTCGCTCGACCTGTCCAGCGCGCAGCCACCGGGCGTTCACGTGATGAGCCCAGACGGGCCGGGATCCGCACCGCGGTGTAGACCGCGGCGGCGAGCGCCATGTCGGAGAGCAGCATCAGCCCGATGGCGTACGAGCCTTACCGCCACAGGTTCCCCGCGGTGCGGGTCAGGCGCGCTGTGTGCGGAGGTGACCCGGTGCCCGGGCTGCTCGGCGCGGCGGGCAGCGCGGCCCTGCTGGTGGTGGGCGACCGGCGCCGCGACAGCCTGCGCAGGCTGGTGCTCGGCTCGGTAAGCCAGGGTGTGGTCGGTCACGCCGCCTGCCCGGTCTCGGTGGTCCGCGGCGGGACGGCGTAGTCACGCCGGACTGATCGTCGTGATGTCGATGACGTCGGCGACGGGGCGCCGTGGTGTGGCTGGGGTGCGTACCCCGTACCCGAACCGCAGCACCATCTGCGGCCACCCGCCGGTGCGGCCCAACCCGGCGCGTAGCCGGGCGCGCAGGTCCGCCACCTCGATCGGCTGCGAAAGCATCGAGCTGGACAACCCGGCCGCGGTGCCGGCCAGCAGCACCCGGTGCAGTGCCATACCCGCGCGCACCTGCGCGCTCAGGTGATCCGTGCCGGAGCCGAGGACGCAGAGGAACGGGTTCGGTTCGAAGTCCCGGCCGGGTGCGCGTGCCTGGTTGCCGAACTGACGGAACGCCAGGAGGTCGTGGGGGAGTGGGCTGGGCCCACCCGCGGTGCGCGGGACACCGTCGTCGACTTCTGTGTCGCGTACCCATGAGGCGAGCTCCTCGCGGTACGCGGGATCGGCGGCAAGCCGGTCCTCACCCGCGCGGACCAGGGCTGCCACCTCGGCCCGGGTGCGCGGGTCCTCGAGTACGTCCAGCCACGCTCCCTCGGCACGGGCGGCCGCCTCCAGCCGGGCGCCGGTGCCCGGTGCGGCCGGGACGTCGCTGAAGGGGTACCGGTTGCTGCGGCGGCGGTGGATCGCGCCACACAGCTCACGCTCCTCCGGAGTGGCCGGGTGGGGCCCGGCAACCCGGATTTTGGCGATCAGGTCTGGGTCCGACGGCTCGGGGAGCACGGACACCTCGGGCCGGTGGCCCCGCACCGCGATCCCGAGCCGTACCCCGAGCACCGCGGCGCCGCACGCCACCCGCATTGCCCACCCGGTAGGGTCGGCGACCGGCAGGCCGCGGGACGGGTCGCCGCGGACCTCGATCAGCGCACCGGCGATGCTGTCAGCGGTGCCGGGCGTGATCCGGAACCGCCACGGCTGGGTGTTGTGCATCGACGGTGCACGGATCGCGGCCGTCACGATCTCGGTCAGCTCGCTGGTCGTGGGGTTCATCTCGGCTCCGGTTCCGCGCCGCTGGCGCTCGCCTCGTCTGTCGCCGTCGCGGCCGAGGTTGCGGTGTCGATCGACTCGCGCGCAGCTCGACGCGGGGTGGACACCACCGCGGCGACGGTCTCCGGGACCCCGATCCGCAGCACGAGGTACGGGCAGCCGATCCCGGACAGCAGCAGGTGTAACGCGGCGCGGCCCGCCGGCACCTCGATCACCGAGCTGATCGGTTGCACCACCAGGCCATGGACGATCGCGTCCAGCCAGACCGCGGAGAGCGCCTCACCGCCGCGCAACCAGTTGCCGCGCCGATCCCCCGTGCCGTAGAGCACCGTGTAGCTGCCGTTGGCTTGGTAGCCGTCTCCGCGCGGGGGGAGCACCGTGCCCGGGATGCCAGCGGTCGCTCCCTCTGGCCGGTCGGTCCACGCCGCCAGTTCCCGCCGGTAGCCAGATTCGGCGAACTCGGCGCGCTCCGCGTGTTCGGCGGCGGCGAGCAGCTTTCTGGTCTGCTCCGGGTTCAGCAGGTGCAGCCACGCGCCCTCGGAGCCGGCTGCTCGCCGCATAGCGGTGATCGCCGGTCCGGGCAGCGCGAGGTCGGTGACGGGCCGCCGGTCGGTCTGCCGGCTTGCGGTCGCGCGCACCAGATCCCGTGCCCGCTCGGTGACAGGGATCGGTCTGTCCACAGTCACGGTGGCCAGCAAGCCCGGTTGGTTCTGGTCGGGGAAGCGGCGTACCGCGGGTAGATAGCCCATGGCGCGCAACGCCACCCGGGCGTGGTGCAGCCCCACTCCACAGGAGAGCATGAGAAGGCGCCCGTCCGGGTCGGCCATCGGTAGCCGCCAGCGCTCGTCGGCGTACAACTGGAGCCTGTCGGTGCAGACCCGCCAATGCCACGGCTGGGTGTTGTGCACCGACGGGGCGCCCAGCGCCACCAGCGCGGCGTCGCCCAGTGCAGTCGCGGCGTCCGGTGCCGTGGGAAGCTCGACGATCCGCTGCCGACGCAAGATGTCGGCCACGTCGCGGGCTCGCTCGCCGGGCTGGGATCCAACGGGCTCCATGAGGTCCACGCTGCTCCTAGTGGTGATCAGCCGCACGGGCCGAACGACCCGCGACCGGGGGCAACCGGTCGGCTCCCTCGCGTCGCGGCCGGGGAGCCGAAAGTCCCGCCCTCCTATGACCCGAGTACCTATGTGCGGAAGGTCGCCCTGGGTAGAACACAGACGTGATCCGCGTCTGCTCGACGACCATGAGGTGGTCCTCGCGGTCTGTGCGACCTGCTGGAGCGCGAGGACGACATCGAGGTGGTGGGGGAGTCCGGCTCGGCTGAACAGGCTCGGCACCGGATTCCCGCGTTGCGTCCCGATGTGGCGGTGCTCGACGCCCGGCTCCCGGACGGCAACGGCATGGACGTGTGCCGCGACGTACGCTCCATCGACCCGTCGATCCGCGCGTTGATCCTCACCTCGTACGAGGACGATGAGGCGCTGTTCACCGCGATCATGGCCGGCGCTTCCGGGTACGTGCTCAAGCAGGTGCGCGGCAGCGACCTGGTTGACGCGGTACGCACCCAGCAGGCGGCTCGCTGCTGGACCCGGCGGTCACCCAGCGGGTGTTGGACCGGATGCGGCACGGTCCGGAGCAGCCATCGGAACTCCAGGCGCTCACCCAGCAGGAACGCAAGATCCTCGAGCTGAACGCCGAGGGCCTCACCAACCGGCAGATCGCCCAGCGGATGTTCCTCGCGGAGAAGACGGTCGAGAACTACGTGTCGAGCCTGCTGGCGAAGCTGGGACTGGAGCGGCGTACCCAGGCGGCGGTGTTCGCGGCGCGGCTGCTCGGCAACGCACGCTGAGCGCCACCCAGCGTCGCGCCGTGCCTAGCTCAAGGGGACCTGCCAACGCAGCACCGTACCGCCGTTGTCGCGAGCTGCGACCTCGAACGTGCCGCCCAGGGTGGCGGCGCGTTCGCCCATGTTGCGTAGCCCACCGCCTGGGGTCGCATCGCCCACACCGCAGCCGTCATCGGTGACCGTCAGCTGTACGGTGCCGTCGATGACCGCTGCCGTCACCGACACGGCGCTGGCGTTCGCGTGCCGGGCGACATTGGCGAGGGCCTCGCGGAGCACCGCGAGAAGGTGGGGGCGTACCTGGTCGGGCACGGTGTGCTGTACGGGCCCGGAGATCGTCACGGCCGGGCTGAACCCGAGTGCGCCGCGGGCCTCCTCCGCCACGGCGCGGATCTCGGCGCGCAGATCCCGGTCACTGGTGGTACGCAGCTCGAAGATACTGTCCCGGATGTCCCGGATGGTGGCGTCGATGCCTTCGACGGCCTGGTTGAGTCGCTCGACAACTTCCGGCCGGACAGCGAGCCCGATGATGCTTTGCAGCTGCAGGCCGGTGGCGAATAGTCGCTGGATGGCCAGGTCGTGCAGGTCCCGGGCGATGCGATCCCGGTCCTCCAGCACAGCGAGCAGTGCGCGGTCCCGCTGCGCGCGCGCCCGGTCCATCGCCAGCGCGGCTTGACCCGCGAACGATTCCACCAACCCGATCTCGGTCGGGGTGTACGCGCCCAGGCTGCCCCGGCGGGTCGCCACCACGAGCGCGCCGTGCACCGTGTCCGCTGTGGCCAGCGGCACCAGCACGGCCGGGCCGGTCTCCACCTGGACCGGCCAGTCGGTGGCCCTCCCCAGGTCCTCCACGAAGGCATGCTGACGCTCGGTGATCACCGCCGCGAGGACGTCGTCCGCCAAGGTGAGGTGGACACCCGCGAGCTCCGGCTCGCCGCCAGCGGCGACCGCCACCCCGACCACCAGCCCGTCGGGTGTCGCCTCGTCGCGCAGCAGCACCATTGCCAGGTCCGCGCCGGCGGTCTCCATGGCCCGCCGCGCCACCAGCTCGAGCGCCTGGTCCCGGTCCACCTCGCCCAGCAGCACATCGGTAATGTCCGCCGACACCTCCAGTCAGCGCTGCCGGCGCCGCCCACTCGCGTACAGCCGGGCGTTCTCGATCGCCACACCCGCCGCAGCCGCGAGTGCCATCGCGATCTCCTCGTCGTCCTCGGTGAACGCGGCAGCCCCCTGCTTCTCGGTCAGGTAGAGGTTGCCGAACACGTGGTCGCGGATCCGGATCGGAACCCCGAGGAAGCTGCGCATCGGCGGGTGGTTGGGCGGGAACCTGTAGGAGCGGGGATGTGCGCTGAGGTCAGGGAGCCGGATCGGGTCCGGCTGCTCGATCAACAGCCCCAGGATGCCGTGCCCCTTCGGGAGGTCCCCGATCCGGCGATACTCCTCGGGGGTCAGCCCGTGCGTGTGGAAGCCGACGATGCGGCGCTCCGGCCCGATCACGGCCAGCGCGCCGTACTTCGCCCCGACCAGCGCACACGCGGCGGCCACGATCCGGTCCAGCACCGCTGGCAGCTCCAAGTCGCTTCCGATGCTTACGACCGCGTCCAGCAGGCCCCGCAACCGCTCCCGGCTCACGGTGACCTCGCGGACCCGACCGAGCAGCTCCTCGAGCAGGGTGTCGAGCCGCACCTCGGCGAGTGGCCGGATTCCCAGGCCCGCCCACGAATGTGGGTCCGAGGCACGCGGTCCAGGATGCGGCGTGGCCACGTCAAGAATGCTAGCCGTCCGCCGATGCGCGCTCAGGCGGGTTCCATGACCCGCGCTTCGGCGACACCGGGTACGGTCCGCGCGAGCACCATGACGATCTGGCGCTGCACCTCATCGTCGAACTCGCCGCTGACCTGCACCACACCGTCGGCCACCGCGACGGTCCACCGATGTTGACCGGCGGCGTACTGATCGAGTCGGTACCGCACCTCCATGCCGATCACGTCGTCGGTGCGTACCACGGCCTGCAGGATGTCGCGGCGGCTCACGATCCCGATCACCTCGCTGGTGTCCACGATCGGGATGCTGCGCACGTTCCGGTCGAGCATCCGAGCAGCGAGGTCGGCGACATCGGCGTCGGGAGACGTCGCGATCACCTCGCGGGTCATGACGTCCGAGACCACCCGAGGCCGCTGGCCGTGCGGAACCGGGAGATCGCGGCGCAGGTGCGCCGTAGGGTCGGGTGGCACCCGGTGCCGCAGCAGGTCGCCCTCAGCCACGATGCCGACAAGTTCACCCTGCTCACCGACCACAGGTGCCGCCGCGAAGCCGTGCTCGAACAGCAGCGCCGCCGCTTCTTCGATCGAGGTATCTGGCCGCACGGTGTAAACCGGGCAGCTCATGATGTCGCGGGCACGCATCGCAGGCTCCCTCCACACGTGTTCTCCACACCACCCAGCAAGCCACGCGACGGGCGGCGCCGGCAGCGGCGAAGGTCCCGTCGCGGCAAGCCGTACGGCCCGGCGCCACTTTGGCGCCACGACAGCGGACGGACCGCGGGCACCGGCAGGACCTTTGGCCCAGGCCGAATGGCCCACCCGCCGGACGGCCTTCCGTCCACAATGGTGACCTTCGCCCCTTGCCCGGCTGGGGCGGGTCGCCGGACCATCGCGCTGGCGAAGACGACCTCGCCGAACGAAGCAAGTCAACGAGGATGGATCGTGCGTGACGCTGCTGGCCTGGAAATCCTGACCCGCGACGAATGCCTGCGGCTGCTGACCAAGGCACCGGTGGGACGGATCGCGGTGACCGACCGGGGCCTACCGGTGATCCACCCGGTCAACTATGGGCTTGACGGCGACCACATCGTGTTCCGCACCAGCGCGGCGAACAAGCTGGCGGCCGCGACCCGCGACGCGATCGTCGCGTTCGAGGTCGACGAGTTCGACACACGGCAGCACACCGGCTGGAGCGTGATGGTCACCGGGCGGGCCTCTGCGGTGGCCGACGCCGACGAGCTCAACAGGCTGCGGGACCTGCCGCTCAAGTCGTGGGCGCCCAACCAGCCGGAGCACTTCGTCGAGATCTCTCTGGACATCGTCACCGGCCGGCGGGTGCCGCCTCCGGACGGATTGCCTGACTGACGGTCTAAGGTCCCACGCCGCAGGGCTGGTCGACCGGTGCGGCGGAGCGAACCGACCGGCACCTTGAAGATGTGCCACCTACACCGACGCCGGCGTCTCCCAGCGCGCCGCCACACACTGGGCAGCGCCTCGGGTTGACCACGGCGGAGGCGGCGAAACGGCTGGCCGAACACGGCTCGAACACCGTCGCGGAGCCCTCGCGACCGTCGATCGCCTTCCGGGTGGGGCGGCAGCTGCTCGATCCGCTGATCATGCTGCTGCTCGCCGGGGCGGTGGTCACCACCGTGCTGCGTGATGTCACCGACACCCTGGTGATCCTGCTGGTCGTCGTGGTCAACACCGCGATCGGAGTAGCCCAGCAGGTACGCGCGGACCGCGCGGTCGCTGAGCTGAACCGGCTCGCCGCACCGACCGCCCGGGTGATCCGGGACAGTGCACACCGGGTCGTGCCCGCCGCCGAGCTGGTCTGCGGGGACCGGGTGTTGCTCGACGCCGGCGACGTGGTGCCGGCCGACGTGCTGCTCGATACCGCCGAGCGGCTGCAGGTGGACGAGTCGGCGCTGTCCGGCGAGTCGCTGCCGGTGGCCAGGGACCGCGGCGAGGACGTATCCGCGGGGACGGTGGTGGTCGCTGGCCGGGGCGGCGGCACGGTGGTGCGTACCGGAGCGTCGAGCGCGCTGGGGAGGATCGCGAGTCTGGTGGCCACCGCCCGGCCCGAAGCGACCCCGCTGCAGCGCCGACTCGCCAGCTTCGGGCGTCTGCTCGGCGTGGCAGTGGTCGCCTTGTCCGCGCTGGTCCTGGTGCTCGGCCTGCTGCAGGGCCGGCCGCTGGTGAACATGGTGATCACCTCGGTCAGCCTGGTGGTCGCGGCGGTACCGGAGTCGCTGCCCGCGGTGGTGACGCTCGCGCTCGCCCTGGGCGCGGCCCGGATGTCGCGGCATCACGCGATCGTGCGCCGGCTGCACGGGGTGGAGACGCTCGGTTCGGTGACCGTGATCGCATCCGACAAGACCGGCACCGTCACCCAGAACCGTATGGCGGTCGACCGCGCGGTGACCCGCTCCGGCGTTGAGTTCGCCATCAGCGGCCCCGGGTACGCCCCGGCTGGGGAGTTGAGCCGCGACGACGGTCCGGTCGACGTACCGCCCGAGGATCTGGTGGAGCTGGCCCGCGCCGGACTGCTCTGCAACGACGCCGCTCTGGCCCCACCGGACGACCCAGATCGTCCGGAGTGGACAGCGGTCGGCGATCCGTTGGAGGCCGCGCTGGTGGCGTTCGCCGGGCGGTGCGGGCTGGATGTGGACGCGGAGCGGCACGCGTACCCGCGGCTGGCCGAGCACCCCTTCGACGCGCAACGGCGCCGGATGTCGACGGTGCACCGGACGCCCGGCCGGGACTATCTCGCGGTGTGCAAGGGCGCGCCCGAGGCCGTGCTGTCCGCCGACGTGCTCGCCGACCCGCAGCCGGTCATCGCCGCGGCGAAGGACGCTGCGCACCACCTCGCCTCAGAGGGGCTGCGGGTGCTCGCCGTGGCCGCCGCACGCCGCGTCCTGCCCGACACATCCATCGAGCAAGGGCTGCGGCTGCTCGGTTTGGTGGCGATCGGGGACCCGCTGCGCGCCGAGGCAGCAGGCGTCGCCGACAGCTTCGCCAAGGCCGGTATCCGGCTCGTGCTGGTCACTGGCGACCACCCGGCAACCGCGGTCTCGATCGCGGACCGGCTCGGCATCTGGTCCGACGGCGACACGGTGGTACGCGGCGACGACGGCCCCGTCGACGGGCACGCCGACCACGCCCGGGTCTACGCCCGCACCCGACCCGAGCAGAAACTCGACATCGTCCGGGCCCTGCAGCACGCCGGACACGTGGTCGCGATGACCGGAGACGGAGTCAACGACGCCCCAGCGCTACGCCGCGCCGACATCGGTGTCGCCATGGGCCGCTCCGGCACCGAGGTGGCACGGCAGGCCGGCGATCTGATCCTGGTCGACGACAACCTCGCCACGATGGCGGCCGCGGTCGAGGAGGGCCGCCGGGTCTACGGCAACATCCGGCGCTTCCTGCGGTACGGCCTGGCCGGCGGCTTCGCCGAGATCCTCGTGATGCTGGCCGGGCCGTTCCTGGGCCTGGCGATACCGCTTCTCCCGGCGCAGATCCTGTGGGTCAACCTGCTCACCCACGGGCTGCCCGGGGTCGCGTTGGGCGCCGAACCGGCCGATCCGGACACCATGCGCCGGCCACCGCGACCACCGCAGGAGTCCGTGCTCGGCGCCGGGTTGTGGCGTTCCATCCTGTACGCCGGGACGGTACTCGCCACTACGGTGCTCACCGTCGGCGTGTGGGCCTACCTGGCCGGCCACCCCTGGCAGTCGATGCTGTTCGTGGTGCTCGGCCTCGGGCAACTCGCCATCGCACTCGCGGTACGCGCGAGGCGCCGCCGCGAAACCGGCCCCAGCACCAGTTCAACCCGGCCCGGCCACAATCCATGGCTGCTCGCCGCGGTGGCAGTTTCCGGGACTCTGCAGGTCGCCGCGGTCTACCTGCCGCCACTGCGAACCCTGCTCGGGACCGTGCCGCTCAGCCCCACCGACCTCGCAATCTGCGCCGCCGCGGCGGTTCTGCCGGGCCTCGCGGTCCGTACCGAACGGTGGGTCAGCACCCGAAGAGCCGGCATGCACTGACGCCGCGCGACACGCCCCGTCACGCCCCCGCGCGCACGACGGCAACGGGGCAGCGTGCGTGATGCAGCATCGCCTGGCTCACCGAGCCGAACAGCAGACCACGGAACCCGCCAACGCCGCGGGCGCCGACTACCAGCAGCTGGGCCCGGCCGGACGCCACCAACAGCGCATCGCTGGCACGAGCCCCCGCCACCTGTCGGGTCACCTGCACGTCCGGGTACTTTTCGGACCACCCGGCGAGCAGCTCGGCGAGCAACCGGGTCTCCTCCTCGTGGACGACATCCGGGTCGAACACCAGCGGCAGCATGTCCCCCAGGTCCCGTCGATGCCGGATCGGTCCAGGTGTGTACGGCATGCAGTGGCACGCCGCGTACCGAGGCCTCGTCGAAGGCAGACCCCAACGCGGCGACGGGATGATCCGACGCGTCCACACCCACCACGATCCGGTGCGCGTCCTGAGCCGGCTCGCGGTCGCGGATCACCACCGACCGGGCACGGCGAATACATCGCCAGCTGCAATTCGGTGGAGCCGACGCGGCGTCACGCTGGGAGGGGACTCCAGAAGCGCTACGGTCCCACGGTCTCTCCAGGCTGGTCTCCACCACCAGGCCCGGCTCGGCCGAGCGCGCCGTCTCGGCCTGATTATGGTCATCCGTCCCCATGATCATATCCGTCGATGGTCACGGTGGCGTCGCCGACACCAGCACCGCGCCAAAACCAGCCACCACCTGCGAAGACTCCGAGCCCAGGAAGTGCGGCTGGAGTAGTAGTAGTAGTAGTAGTAGTAGTAGTGAGGCCAGCCTCGGACCGTCGAGGTTCGGCTGGGGCTGGGTGCTGGGGGCGGCTGCCGTGTGGTTGCGGCGGCGGTCCGACGCTGGCCTCAGGAGGGTGCGTCGGACACCTGGCGGCTGGCAGACTCGGCGTGGGAGATGGTGGTCATGCCGCAGCACGTTGTCACCGTGGCCGAGGTCCTGGATGGACATACCGCACTGAATATCGAGTGTCTGGACCGGATCTACCTCAACGCCTATGTGCCGAAGTTACAGACCTCGGCGCAGGTGGTGGCGTTCCTGGAGCAGCATCTGGGTTACCCGTTTCCGTCCCCGGTGTTGTTCAAGAAGCTCGGGGACCGGTTCCGGAAAGCTGTCGCGGCCTTCGCCGAAACGAACGACATCCCGTGGGTCAAGTTCGGCAAGGACGACGTGGGCGGCAAGCTGGACTTGATGCGCCCGCACCTTCAGCGGCAGGCCGCGACCGGGCGCTCCGGGGTAGCGGCGATCGGGACGGCGCAGGAGTTCCAACGGGTGTGGACCGCCACCGAGGGCAAGACTTCGACCGGCACATCCCGGTGGTCGTTCTACAAGACCGACCGGCGGGTGTCCTGCTACTACTTCTACCTGTGGGACGCCGACTTCGGGCCGGCGTTCATCAAGGTGTGCACCTACTTCCCGTACCCGGCCAAGGTGTGGCTCAACGGCCACGAGGCTATGGCGTGTTCGACGCAGATCCGTTTCGAGGACTGGGCCTTTCGTTGCTGTTCCCAGCTGGCGAGTTCGTCGGGTGGGGCGTCTTTGGCTGGCTTCTTCGGTGGGGCGGTGACTTGGTCGGGGAAGTCTCGGGCCAGGCCGGTGTATCCGGAGTCGACCTCGACGTTGACGTCGGGGTGGTGCCGGAGCAGGTCTTCGACGCCTCGGTGAGCAGCGCGGTGACGTCGTGCATCCGCCCGGGCCTAAACGCGCCCAGCCACAGCATCCGGCCCTCGCCGTCGCTGACCGCGGTGGCCTTCTTGGTGTTCTGCTTGCGCTTGCCCGACACGAACGCCCGCCGCCTCGGCCGGTTGGCCTTGGGGCGTCTGACCTGCACCTCCGTGCCGTCGACGCGCAGCTTGACGCCCTCGGACGCGGCGTAGGCGAACACATCGGCCAGGGTGCGCAGCCGCAGCTCGGGCTCGCCGGGCACACCGAACCCCCGCGCGGCCAGCAGCGGCCGGACCTCGCCGACCGCCCGGCTGATGGTGCAGCGGTCCACACCGTAGAGGACCGCCAGGGCGGCGTGCGGGAGCTGAAACCGCAGCACGACCAGGGTCACGATCACCCGGTCAACGAACGGCAGCGCGTGGTCCGGGCCGGCGCCCTCGGCGCGCAGCCGGTCCCGGCTGCCACGCCGCTCGCGCAGACGCGACTCCTGCCGCGCCCGCCACGGGCCGGCCAACTCCTCAACCAGCTCGGCCAGGCGGCCACGCGAGATGCCGGTGCAGATACGATGCGACAAGGCCACGCAGGCGTTGCGGATGGTCGGGCGACTTGGCTCTGTACACAACGCCAGTTATCCGGACTATTAGCGTTGTGCTATCGCTGGGCGGGTGTTACCACCTCGGCGTTTGCCCTGGTAAGAAAGCCCAGAAGCTGCTGGGCGTTGCGCTGGGCGTAGTCGGAGTAGCAGTTGTTCATCAGTACGTGGGTGTCCTCGGCGTGCGACGCGAGCTGCGCCAGCTTCGGCGCCCAGTCGGCGAGCTCCCGCTCCGAGTAGCGGTAGCCGAACTTCTCGTAGATGTCCTTGCTGGTCCACTTGTCGCTGTGCCCGTGGAACCGTACGACGGCGAGGTTGCTGGTCGCCTCCACGACGGGCGGGATGCTGGAGCGGTGACCCTGCGGCATGTCCACGCAGACGTACGGGATGTCGTACTTGCGCAGGAATTCCAGGGTCTCCTTGGCGTTGTCGCCGTCGAACCAGCTGGAGTGCCGCAGCTCGACCACCACCCGCAGCGGCTCGCACCGGTGCGCCACCTCGATGATCCGCTGCTTGTTCGACCGCCGGATCGTGAACCACGGCGGGAACTGGAACAGCAACGCGCCCAGCTTGCCCACGTCGGCCAGCGGCTCCAACGCGGAGAGGAACCGCGACCAGATGTCCTCCTGGACCTGCGGCTCGAGGTCCTTCAGGTACACGTTTGTCTTGTCGGTCTCCGGCCGCAGGTCCTTGTAGATCGAGTTCACCCGCGACGGGTGCCCGGTGAGCAGGCCGTAGGCCTTGACGTTGAACACAAACCTTTCGGGGGTACGCGCCGCCCACAGCTCCGCCGTCTTCTCCGCCGGCGGGGTGTAGTACGTCGAGTCCACCTCCACCAGGGGAAACTGCTTCGCGTAATAGGCCAGCCGCTTCTCCGCGGTGTCCTCGCCCGGGGGGTACCAACCGGAGGCGAGGAGCGTCTTGTCGGTCCACGATGCCGTACCGACGCGGATCTTTCCCATGGCGCAAGTGTCCCGCGCCTGAGGCGGACGGCAAGCGATTCAGAGCCAACCGCCTTCGCAGTCGGGTGTCAGGGCTGTCGGGTGTCAGGGCTGCAGTCCCAGCTCCGGCGCCACGATCGCGAGCACCGGGGGAGCGTGCCGGTCCAGCCACTCGGCCAACCATCCGGCCCCGACCCGGTCAAAACCCAGCTGTGGTACGTCAGCGAGCCGCCGCGCCATCATCAGCGGCAGCAGGCGGTCCAGCGCGCCGGCGTCGACGGCGTCGCGGCCGTACCCGTCGAGCAGAGGATCGACGGCGCCGCCCCGGGGCAGGTCGATAGCGAGCGCCCACGCCAGGTCGAGCATCGGCGGCCCGGAGTCGACTCCGCCGGAGTCCAAGCAGTACGCCCAGCCCGCCCGGATCGTCCAGCCGCAGCCCACCGACCTCACCCCGCTCGTGCCACGTACGCGTACCACGTCGAGGTGGGTTTCCCGGTTGGTGAACACGGAGTGCGCCTGAAACGGACGGTCCGGCCCGACGGTGAAGAACTGGTCGATGTCCACCCCGACAGATGATCACACCCCGGCAAGGCGGGAAAGGGGCCCCGTGTCCCTGCCGCGGCTCGCTCACCGCCGGTGATTAGGCTCGTGGCATGAGTACGCCGTCGCCGGTCCTGGTAGTCGACTTCGGAGCCCAGTACGCCCAACTGATCGCCCGCCGGGTACGCGAAGCCCGCGTCTACAGCGAGATCGTGCCGCACTCGATGCCGGTGGCCGAGATGCTGGTCCGCAAGCCGGCCGCGATCATCCTCTCCGGCGGCCCGTCCAGCGTCTACGCGCCGGGCGCCCCGCAGGTCGACGGCGGCCTGTTCGACGCCGGCGTGCCGGTGTTCGGGATCTGTTACGGGTTCCAGGCGATGGCCCTGGCCACCGGCGGCCGAGTGGCGAAAACCGGCCTCCGCGAGTACGGCGGCACCCCGCTCGCCGTGGTCTCGCCCGGGCGGCTGTTCGACGGCCTCGACGCCGAGCAGTCGGTGTGGATGAGCCACGGCGACTCGGTGGCCGAGGCGCCACCCGGCTTCACCGTCACCGCCCGTAGCGCCGGCGCCCCGGTGGCCGGTTTCGAGGACCCCGAACGGCGGCTGGCCGGCGTCCAGTTCCACCCCGAGGTCGCCCACACCCCGCAGGGCCAGCGCATCCTCGAACACTTCCTGTACGACATCGCCGGCATCCAGCCCACCTGGACGATGGGCAACATCATCGACGACCAGGTGGCCGCGATCCGGGCCGCCGTGGGCGACAAGCGGGTGCTGTGCGGCCTGTCGGGCGGGGTCGACTCCGCGGTGGCGGCGGCGCTGGTGCACCGCGCCGTGGGCGACCAGTTGACCTGCGTGTTCGTCGACCACGGGCTGCTGCGGGCGGGCGAGGCGGAGCAGGTCGAGAAGGACTACGTCGCCGCGACCGGCATCCAGCTCAAGGTGGTCGAGGCGGCTGACCAGTTCCTGTCGGCCCTCGCCGGGGTGTCCGACCCGGAGGCCAAGCGCAAGATCATCGGCCGCGAGTTCATCCGTACCTTCGAGCAGGCGGCCCGCGAGGTCGAGGCTCAGGGCCACGTCGAGTTCCTGGTGCAGGGCACCCTCTACCCGGACGTGGTCGAGTCCGGCGGCGGCACCGGCACCGCCAACATCAAGTCCCACCACAACGTCGGCGGCCTGCCCGAGGACCTGCAGTTCACCCTGGTCGAGCCGCTGCGCACGCTGTTCAAGGACGAGGTACGCCAGCTCGGCCTGCAGCTCGGGCTGCCCGAGCCGATGGTCTGGCGGCACCCGTTCCCCGGCCCCGGCCTGGCGATCCGGATCATCGGCGACGTGACCCGCGATCGGCTGGACGTGCTGCGCGCCGCCGACGCGATCGCCCGCGAGGAGCTGACCGCCGCCGGCCTGGACCGCGATGTCTGGCAGTTCCCGGTGGTGCTGCTCGCGGATGTCCGCAGCGTCGGCGTCCAGGGCGACGGACGTACGTACGGTCACCCTGTGGTGTTACGGCCAGTGAGCAGCGAGGACGCGATGACCGCCGACTGGTCCCGCCTGCCGTACGACGTGGTCGCCAAGATCTCGGGCCGGATCACCAACGAGGTCGCCGAGGTGAACCGGGTGGTCCTGGACGTCACCAGCAAGCCCCCGGGCACCATCGAGTGGGAGTGACCGCGCCCGGTTCGGAGGCGCCCGGAAAATGCCCACTGCGTACTCGTAGCGCTCTGTCAAGCTATGTGTACCGATAGTGGGATGCTTCACCGAATGGCGCCAGGGCACTAGCCCCAGCCGGTCTCATCAGGGGACAATCCCGGCCGTGACCGCCGAACTGGAACCCCTGCGCCGCATCGCGGCGTACGCGCTGTGCACCGACCCGGATGCCCGGGTCCTGCTGGTACGGGCGGCCGCCCACTCCGGCACTCCTGGCGTCTGGTCGCTGCCCGGTGGCGGAGTGGACCACGGCGAACACCCCCACGACACGGTGGTACGCGAAGTCGCCGCCGAAGCCGGCCTGGCCGCCGCCGTCGGAGACCTGCGGGAGGTGCGCGCCGATCTGCGGGCACTGCCGCACCGGGGCCTCGCCCTGCACACCGACCGCCTGATCTACGAGGCCACCGTGGTGGACCATGCGACGGCCTCACGGGCGAGCGGCGAGGCGACCGCGGGTATCGCGGTGCCGGGCAACGGCGCTGCCGGTGCCGGCACCACGGTCGACCTGGCGCGGTGGGTCTCGGTCGCCGATGCTCGCGACCTGCCGGTACGGCCGTTCACCGCTGCCGTACTCGGGCTGCCCGAGGGGTCGGGCGACCTGCGTCCGGAGGACCCGCCGGACCTGCCGTCGTTCCTGGCGGTGCCCGGCCCGGACGGCCGGCCCCGGGCGCAGCGGTTCGCCGCGTACGCCGTCGCGACCGACCCCACCGAGCGGGTGCTGCTGACCCGGATCGCCGACGGGTACCCAGGCGCCGGACGCTGGCATTTACCCGGCGGCGGTACGGACTTCGGCGAACAGCCCACCGTCGCGTTGCTCCGCGAGGTGGTCGAGGAGACCGGCCAGCAGGGCGAGATCACCGGCCTGCTCGGTGTCGCGAGCCACCGCGACCGGCACAATCTGGGCCCGGAGGGCTACCCGATCGACTGGCACGGCGTACGGGCGTTCTACCGGGTCGCGGTGGCGGAGCCGACTGCGACCGTGGTGCACGACAGCGGCGGCTCGACCGCGGAAGCGGCATGGTTCGGCCGCGACGAGATCACCGGTCTGGAGCTGACCGAGGTCACGTACGAGGCCTTCGACTCCGCCGGTATGGCCGTCACACTCCGTGATTGAGATTACTGAGCGTAGTCGGATTGCCGGCACCTCGCGCTGGGCAGCTTGCCCGGTTTTATCGCTTATGTGGGTGGATGTAAGCAACGTCGCGGTCCTGCGGCATCGCCAAAGTTCGCTTTCATGTGGGATCGTGTATTCCGCGACGCCGGTACGGTCGCCAGATAGGCGGAGTAAGCCGTCCGGCCAGGAGGAGTTCAGTGCCGAGTTACCCATGGCGCCGACGCAGGTCCGCGGACAATCCGCGTCCGGCCGGCCGCCGTTGGACCCGGGGTCTACGCCGTAGCGGCTTGTTCGCCAGACGAGTGCTGGCTGGCCGCCGCCGCGCCGAGCGAGTCGCCACGTTGCCGACTCCGGCGGGCACCGGCGAGACCCTGGAGGGATTATCCGCCCGTCCCACGATGGCGGTCGCGCCTGTCAGCCCCGCTGCCATTTCCGCACGGGCGCTGGAGGAAGCGACCTCCCCGGTATCCGTACCGCTGCTGCCCGGTGAGCAGACCCTTGCCCGGCGGATCAAGTTCGGCGTGGTCAACGCCTGCACCGTGGCCAGCATCCTGCTCGGCCTGTCCGCCGTGTTCGTCGCGGTACAGGGAGACGTACGGTTCGCCGCGCTGATGCTGCTCGGCTGCGTCGCCTTCGACGGCGCCGACGGCAGCCTCGCCCGCAGGTTCGGGGTGGCCAGCCCGTTCGGCGCCCAGATGGACTCGCTCGCGGACATGTGCTCCTTCGGCCTGGCGACGCCGCTGGTGGCGTACTTCTGGCTCTACCAGGACGCGCCGGCGGCGGTGGTGGCGCCGATCTGCGTGACGGTGACGGTGTGCTCCGCGGTCCGGCTGGCCCGGTTCAACGTCTCGCCGAAGGACGGCAGGTATTTCTGCGGTGTGCCGACCACCATGGCCGCCGCGATCATCGCGGTCACCATCGTGCTCAACCCGGACCCGTCGCCGGTCGCGGTGGCGCTCACCATCGTGGGCGGCCTCGCGATCCTGATGGTGAGCAACTTCCCGTACGCGAAGCTGGCCCGGATCGCCAAGCTGCCGCCGTGGTTCTGGGTGGTGCCGGTGGTGGGTGCGTTCGTAGACACCTCCGCCACGTTCGCGATCCTGGTGGCCGCTTACCTGGTCTCCGGGCCGCTGCTCTGGCTGCGGCACCGCCGGGAGAGCCGGATCGCCTGACCTCGGTCCGCGCCCCGGCTTGGCACGGCCCCCCAGCGCGCCGTCGTCACATCCTGAGACGCTGTCCGTACGCCTGGGTAGTGTCGCTGGTATCGGCGATTCCAGGTGGGGAGCGGGCGATGGACGAGCGGGAAGACTTCATCAGCTACGGCAGCGCCCTGGCGGCCCAGGTCGTGGTCAGCTCGATCAACGCGTCGGTCGCGGTCTGGCAGTTCACCCGGGACGTACAGGCGCTGGTCAGGGGGCTGATCAGGATCACCGCGCCCGGCGGCCCGATCGACCGCCTCGCCGACGTCGCCGAGGAGATCCGGCCGCTGCTGCACAAGGTCTCCGAGATCGGCGAGTCGCTGGCTGAGCTCACCACGATCGTCGACTCGGTGGAGCGGATCAGCAAGCTCGGTGACTCCCTGGAACAGCTGGGTCGGCTGGGTGACTCGCTCGAGCAGCTCAGCAAGATCAGCGACAGTCTGCCGGCGCTCACGGAGCGCGCCGCTGCGTTGCCCGAGCTGGTGAAGCTGACTCGCGACATGGAGCGCCGGGTGGGCCACATCGCCGGCCGGCTGGACAGCATCAGCCCCGACATCGGGGCCCTCGCCGGCATCATCGGAGACCTGCAGCACTCCGTACGCGCGCTCGGCGGCACCATCGGCCCACTGCAAGGTACGGCAGAGGCCGTGGGCCGCATCATGGAGCGCTTCCCCGGCTCCCGCCGCCGCGTCATCGAAGGCACCACCGAACCAGCAACCAGACCAAGCACCCGGCCCGCCGGCACAAGACCTGCGGGCACCGAACGGGACGGCACCGGACCAGACCACACCGGACCCGAGAGCTCAGGCCAAGACTGACCAAGCCCGGCGGTCAGCCGGTGCCGAGACTCACCGCCAGCGGGCGATGACGGACTCGCCGCCGACCACCTTCTCGCCCGGCGCCACCAGCGGCTCCGCGGCGTCCCCCGGCAGATACACGTCGGTACGGGAGCCGAAGCGGATCAACCCGTACCGCTCCCCGCGGGCGAGCAGCATCCCGGGGCGGGTGCGGTTGACGATCCGGCGCGCCACCAGACCCGTACGTTGCGCCACCACGACCGGCCCGCGACTGGTCTCCAGGACCGTGTACGCCGCGACGTTGTGCTCCGCCGACTCGTTCATGGCGGGGGCGTACCCACCGTCTTCCCGGATCACCTCGAGCACCTTGCCGGCGACCGGCGACCGGTTGATGTGTACGTCGAACACCGACAGGAACACCGAAATCCGCAGCCACTCCGAGACCCCGGCAGAAGCGAACCGGTCGTCGGTGAGCCGTTCCACGGCGAGCACTTTGCCATCGGCGCCCGAGACGATCGCCTGGGGATCCTCCGGGGGCACCCGCTCGGGGTCGCGGAAGAACGCGGCGACCGGCACCGCGGCCAGTGCCGGCACCAGCCAGGCACGGGACTTCGGGCGGACCCGGCGCAACACCATGGCGGCGCCCAGGCCGATCGCCGCGGCGGCCACCCCGTTCGAGTCGATCCGCCACTGTCCGGTCAGCGGTACGCTGCTCGGCCGGAACGCGGGATCCATCCGTTCCGCGGTGACCAGGTCGACCGGCGACCGGCGGAGCCGGTGGACGCGTACCGGGGGGCGGTTGAGCAGGACCAGGTCGGTGGCGACCTCGCCGGGCAGATCCGGGGCGCCGCGACCGGGCAGCGCCACCGTGGCCAGGCACATGGTGCCGCCAGGGGCGACGGTCTCGTGCAGCGCGGTCGCCACCTGCAACGCCTCGTCCACCCCGACCGGCCGCCCCACCAGGACGGCGTCGGCCGGCTTGGCGTCGGCGATCGCGGCGACCACGCCGACCCGCTGTGCGACCCAGTTGCCCTCGACGGCGATCCGTTGCGTCAGCGCCGCCTCGTCGACGGCCCCGAGCAGCGCATGTTCGGCGACCACCGTGAGGGTGTCGCCCGGCACCAGGGCGTTGATCGCCTCGGCCAGCACCGGGGAGTCCGGCTCCACCCCGACCAGCACGGCGCTCTTCGGCCCCGCCTGCCGAGTGAACTCATTGACAAGTACGGCGGCCGCGCGACCGCCGAGACGGGGCGTACCGAAGAAAGGCTGGGTCATGGTTCCAGCATATTGAGCGGGATTGTCGGCGGGCCGTCCGGGCCGCACCCGCCGGGCGAGACGCCGGCCACAGCCGTCCTCAGACCGAGTCCGATGGCGGCTCGTCGCCGGAGCGCCGGTTGGACCGGATGGCGGTGACGATACCGACCGCGCCGACCAGCACCAGCAGCGCCGCGACCAGCCAGCCGAGCGTGCCGAAGCCGATCGAGAGGTCCACGAACTGCGCCATCAGCCACCACCCGGCGACCCCGAGGAACAGCACGCCGAACACGAGTGAGCTGACGTCCGTACGGTGCGCCTTCATCGCGTGACCTCCAGGTTGCCGGCGTTGACTTTGACGTCGAGAGTGATCCGGCCCGGGCCGGTGGCCCGGTCCTCACCGAGATCCGAGAAGTCCTCGTCGCTGCCCCCGGCGGCGTCGATCTCCCGGCCTACGATGCTCGCGCTGCCGAACGAGACGTCGGCGTCGCCGACCACGTCCACGTCGGGCGGCACGATCACCTGCAGGTTCCCGGCGTTGACGGTGAGCTCGATCGTGACGTCCTGGCCGGTGAAGTCGACGCCGGTCAGGTCCAGGTTGCCGTCGCCGAGGTCGATCTTGTATTCGTCGTGGATCTCGGCCACCGAGGCCGGCGTCCAGGACTGCTGCCCGTCCGGGTTCACGTCGACCCGCTCGGCGGCGCTGCTGATCGCCAGCACCACGCTGAGCAGCGCGCCGACCGCGATCAGGCCGCGGGAACGGCCATACCACGCACCCACCACCAGGGCGGCACCGACGACGGCGAGCGCGGCGGCGGCGTACCCGCTGAATCCGGGACTCGCCCCGAGCAGCGCACTCGCGCCGACCAGGCCGAGCACGAGCAACATCGCGGACAGCGCCACCCGGCCCAGCCGCGAGCGTGGCTTCGGCGGCTTCGCCGGCGGCTGCGGCGGTTGCGGCGGTGCGGGCGGCAGCGGCGGCTGCGGCGGCGCGGGGGACTGCGCCTGCCAGGCCGGCGGCTCGGACCAGACCGGCGGCTGCTCGCCGGTCCGATACCGCTCAGCGAGGTCGAGCAGCTCGGTATCGTCCGTGCCCGGTTCCGCCCCTTCCGGGGGTACGGGAACCTCAAGCGTCTCCGACTCCGTCGGCACGGTGGCGTGCACCATCCCCACAGGCCGCCCCGACTCCGCCGCCGGTACGGACCGCCCGCCCGCCGCCGACCCGCCAGCCTCGTCGGTCTCGTCCGGCGCATCGGCGTCGGTTGGTTCGGTGGGCGCGCCCGGCTCCTCGACACTGCCCGGTTCGGGCTGGACCGGTTCGCCGAGCGCGCTCGGCTCCGCGGGTGCGGCCGGTTGGCCGAGAGTCGTGGGCTCGCTGGGCACGGTCGGTGCCACGGATCCGGTGGGCCAGCTGTACCCAGGTGGCGGAGCCTCACTCGGCGTACCCGGGCCGCCGGGCGGTGCGGGAGGCGGCGGGGCTGGGGTTGTCCGGGTCCGCGGGACGTACTCGCGGTACATCAGGTAGCCCACGACGGCGACCGCCAGCACGATCAGCGGTGTCCACTGGATCGTGATCACGGACAGGATCACCGCTCCGCCGGCGAGCAGTACCGCCGCAGGCGCCGAGGTGCTCGAGTGGCCGCGGCCGAACAGCGCTTCCACCGGCGAACCGGTGTCGCCCTCCGCCGGCATCAGCAACCACCCCAGCAGGTACGCCACCAGCCCGACTCCGCCGAACAGCACTCCCACGGCGAACAACACCCGCCACAGCAGCGGATCGGAGTCGGTGGCGCGGCCGATGCCGGCGCACACGCCCGCGATCTGCCGACCACTGGTGGGCCGGATCAGGCCCCATTGCGCGGCGAAGCCCTGGGTGGTGGGCGCTCCGGTTGGTGACGCGGTTTCTGTCATGGGCCCATCGTGGCCCGGCGGGCGGCCGATCGGCCTCGGGATCCGACCCTGACTCAACCCTGACTTCGGGTACGCCGAACCTCCGGGATGAACCTGTGGTCGCGCACGCCGTACCCGTGTGACGATCGAACTGACCAAAGGAGTACGCCATCACCACATCGACCACCGGAGCGTCCCCCGGCGGCCCGGCGCCCAGCCCGCAGCCGCCGATGGCGCCTGCGGTGGGAGCCCCGTACGCGGCGGCGATGCGGCGGGACCAGCCGCCCAAGCTGTACCGGCGCGCCGACGGGCGGGTGTTGGCCGGCGTCGCCTCCGGGATCGCCCACCACCTGCGACTTCCGGTGATCGCGGTTCGCCTGGCGTTCCTCGGGCTCGCCGTCATCGGCGGCCTCGGCGCCCTGCTGTACGCCGCCTACTGGGCCGTGGTGCCGCCGGACCCGAGCCAGGACCACACTCGCAGCCGGCGCGACATCGTCCAGCTGGTGGCGTTCGGCTGCCTCGCGATCGGGGTGCAGCTGTTCGCCCTGATGAGCGGCCTGGGCGGGCTGCGCGGCGCGTTCGGCTGGCTGGTGGCGTTGATCGCCGTCGGCGCCGGGATCATCTGGCACCAGGCCGACCCGGTACGCCGCCGCCAGTGGTCCGCCGCGGTGCCCGGCATGCCGCGGCTGGCCGACCTGCTCGCCAACTCGGGCATCCGGATCGCCGTCGGCGCCGTGCTGGTGCTGGTGGGCGTGATCGGGATGGCCGCCGTCTTCTTCCCGCTGTCGGAGAGCAACCTGTCCTCGCTGGTCAACGGCCTGGTGTTCACCGTGATCGCGATCGGCGGCCTGGGGGTCGTGTTCGGGCCGCTGCTGTGGGGCATGGTCACCCAGCTGCGTACCGAACGGGAGGCCCGGATCCGCGAGGGCGAGCGGGCCGAGGTCGCCGCGATCGTGCACGACCAGGTGCTGCACACCCTGGCCATGATCCAGCGCAGTGCGGGCGACCAGCGCGAAGTCTCCCGGCTGGCGCGCAGCCAGGAGCGCAGCCTGCGCAACTGGCTCTACAAGCCGGCCGCGTCGCCCACCGAGCAGCTCGCCGCGGCGCTCGAGCAGGCCTCCGCCGAGGTGGAGAACTCGTTCGCGGTCACCGTCGACACCGTCGTGGTCGGGGATCAGGAGGTGGACCCGCACGTCGCCGCGCTGGTCGCCGCCGCCCGGGAAGCCATGGTCAACTCCGCAAGACACTCGGGGGTACGTACTGTGTCGCTCTACGCCGAGGTGGAGCCCGGACAGGTCTCCGTCTTCGTACGGGACCGGGGCGCCGGGTTCGACCTGGCGACCGTCAACGGCGACCGGCACGGCGTACGGGGGTCGATCATCGGCCGGATGGAGCGGCACGGCGGCCGGGCCGAGGTGCGTACCGGCCCAGGGGAGGGCACCGAGGTCAGGCTGTACCTGCCAGTGGAGGAGAGTCAGGCATGACGGACCGGCTACGGGTGTTCCTGGTCGACGACCACGCGATGTTCCGCGCCGGCGTACGCGCCGAGCTGGGCGATGCCGTGGACCTGGTCGGCGAGGCGGGCGGCGTCGCCGAGGCGGTGACCCGGATCGCGGCGACCGTGCCGGACGTGGTGCTGCTCGACGTACACATGCCCGACGGCGGTGGCCGGGCGGTGCTGGAGCAGATCCGTACCAGCCACCCGGACGTGAAGTTCCTCGCGCTGTCCGTGTCGGACGCCGCCGAGGACGTGATCGGGCTGATCCGGGCCGGCGCCCGCGGCTACGTCACCAAGACGATCTCGGGCGAGGAGCTGATCGACGCGATCCGCCGGGTGTCCGACGGCGACGCTGTGTTCAGCGCCCGGCTCGCCGGTTTCGTGCTGGATGCGTTCGCCGCTCACAGCCAGGCGCCGGTCAACGACCCGGAGCTCGACCAGCTGACCAACCGGGAAAGGGAGGTGCTGCGGCTGTTGGCCCGCGGGTACGCGTACAAGGAGATCGCCAAGGAGCTGTTCATCTCGATCAAGACCGTCGAGACCCACGTCTCCAACGTGCTCCGCAAGCTGCAGATGTCCAACCGGTACGAGCTGTCGAGATGGGCGGCCGACCGCAGACTGGTCTAGCCAGCCTTCATGATCGTGAACGACTCCGCCAGCCGACCCTCACCGAACCCGGCGGTACGCGCGTTGCGCCCGAACCCGTGACGCAGCGCCCGCTCGACGGCGTCGGGGTCGGGAAGCTGGCTGACATGGGACCGCAGCGCCGCCCATTTGCGGTCGAAGGTCTCGGTGATGTCCATATAGTGGTCCGGATCCGGCCCTCCGGTGAACCACACCTCGCCGACGGACCACGGCTCGAGCCCCTCGTCGGCGAGCAGTTCGGGATGCGCGTACGGGTTCCGGGCGTCGGGGTAGACGGCGTCGCAGGTGGCTTCGCCCACCGCGGCATGGTCGGGATGGTTGGGGCCGCCGAGGCTGTCCCAGCGGCGTAGCGGGGAGTTGGTGAGGACCCGTTCCGGACGCCAGTGCCGGATCGTCCGCGCGATGTCGCGGCGGAGTTGGTGGGTCACGTAGATCGCGCCGTCGGCGTACCCGTCGAGGAACTGGACCTGGCTGACGCCGACCGCGGCGGCGGCAGCCCGTTGTTCCGCCTCCCGGATCGCTGGCATTTCGGTCCTCGGGGTGTCGTCGAAACCGCCCGCCTCACCCCTGGTGACCAGCAGGTACGCCACCTCGATGCCCTCGTCCACCCAGCGCGCCACGGTCCCCGCGGCGCCGAAGTCGATGTCGTCGGGGTGTGCGAACACCGCCAGCACCCGGCGTACGTCGGGCAGCGGCGGCGGGGACGGCGGAAAGCTCACCCCCGCGATGGTACGGCCGCCGGTCGACCGGGCGCCGGCTGTCCGAGCGCGCTACAGCGGGCCGCGTCCGGCGCGGAGGATCAGCAAGCCCAACTGCGTGCCGTCGGCGCCGAGCGCCTGCCGGAACCGGTCCAGGATCTCCCGCTCCCGGGACAGTACGAGCCGGGTACCGCCGCTCGCCAATCGGGTGCTGCCCACTTGTTGGGACAACTGGGCGCGTTCCAGCCAGAGGTCGATGATCTCGCTGTCGATCTGGTCGATCCGCTGGCGCAGTCCGGCGATGTGGTGGTCGGCGGCGGACTCGAGCGGTTGTTCGGTTGCTGGGGCGGTCATCTCGATGCTCCTCGGGGTCTGGCCTCGGGCTGCCCGGGAAACAGAGAACCCCGGGCGATGGACCCGGGGCTGCTTTGGTCGTGGTGGTTCAGGCGCGACCGATGGCTGCCGGGATCCGGTAGCCATAAAAAAAGACTGTGCTGGTCGCGTACGTCACGCCGGAAAGTATGCCACACAAGGGCCGCCAGACACACCTTCTCTGTCGTGTAACCGCCGTCTCGGCGGCGTCCCGTCTGCATATCGAGTGGATAACGGCGCTTCCCGGACACCTGGTAGAGGAGTCAGGGTGAGGCGCAGTTCACGTTGACTCCGCGAGCGCCTTGGGAGGCAGTACATGCGCGGATTGAAATCCATGCGTCTGATAGCGGTTGGTGCGGCCTTCGCACTGATCGCATCGGCCTGTGCCGGCGGCGGCGCCGGCGACAAGAGTAAGGGGGGCGGCGAGATCAAGGTTGCGCTCGCCGACCCTGAGCACCTCATCCCCGGTAACACCAACGAGACGCAGGGCGGCACCGTCCTGCAGAACGTCTACTCCGGTCTCGTCGACTACGACGACGACGGCAAGCCGGTCAACCTGATCGCGGACTCGATCACTCCGTCCAGCGACCAGAAGACCTGGACCATCAAGATCAAGAAGGGCTGGACGTTCCACAACGGCGAGCCGGTGAACGCGGACGCGTTCATCAACTCCTGGAACTACACCGCCTACGGACCGAACGCGCAGGGCAACAGCTACTTCTTCGACCGGATCGTCGGCTACGAAGACCTGCAGTCCGTCGACCCGGACGAAGACGGCCCGAAGAAGGCGCCGAAGCCGAAGACGGACAAGCTCGCCGGCCTGAAGAAGACCGACGACTACACCGTCGAGGTCTCGCTGAACGCTCCGTTCTCCAGCTTCCAGATGATGCTGGGCTACACCGCGTTCTACCCGATGGCCGAGGCCTGCCTGAAGGACATCAAGGGCTGTGAGGACGCGCCGATCGGCGACGGTCCGTTCAAGATGGTCGGCAAGTGGGAGCGTCACCGCCAGATCAAGCTGACCGCGTACAACAAGTACGCCGGCACCAAGCCGAAGATCAAGAACCTGACGTTCAAGATCTTCAAGAACGACGAGGCGGCGTACTCCGCTCTGCAGTCCGGCGACATCGACATGCAGCTCACCATCCCGGTGGACAAGGTCGAGACCGCCCGTGGCGTGTTCGGCGACCGGCTGATCGAAGAGCCGACCTCCACCTTCTCGTACCTCGGCTTCCCGACGTACAAGAAGGATTTCAAGAACAAGTACCTGCGTCAGGCGATCTCGCTGGCGATCGACCGGGACGAGATCATCAAGAAGATCTTCGCCGGCCGGTTCCAGGTCGCGAAGAGCGTCGTGTCCCCGGTCGTGCCGGGTAGCCGCGACGACGCCTGCAAGTACTGCGAGCCGGACGTCGACAAGGCGAAGGAGCTGCTCAAGAAGGCCGGTGGTTGGCCGAAGGGCAAGAAGATCGAGCTGTGGTTCAACGCCGGCGCCAGCCACGACGCGTGGGTGGAGGCCGTGGGTCACCAGCTCAAGGAGAACCTGGGCATCGACTTCGCCCTCAAGGGTGACCTCGAGTTCCCGGCCTACCTGGAGAAGGGCGACAAGAAGGGCTTCACCGGGCCGTTCCGTCTCGGCTGGGTGATGGACTACCCGTCGCCGGAGAACTACCTGAAGCCGCTCTACGGCACCCAGGGCTCGTCGAACAGCTGCGGTTACAGCAACCCCGAGTTCGACAAGCTGGTGGCCGAGGGCGACGCAGCCCCGACGCTGGAAGAAGGCATCTCGAAGTACCAGGCCGCTGAGGACCTGGTGCTCGAGGACATGCCGGTGATCCCGCTGTGGTTCGGCAAGAGCGCGATGGCGTACAACGACAACGTGGACAACGTCAAGTTCGACGTCATCGACTCCAACCCGAACTTCAGCAAGCTGACGGTCTCCTGATCCAGGGGTAGTTGCAGCAGACAGAAGTTCACGCCACGGCGGTAGCCGGCGCAGAATATGGAGCGTCGGCTACCGCCGTGACTACCCTCGGTAGGAGGTAACACGTCATGGGGCGCTACGTGATCCGGCGGCTGCTCCAATTCATCCCCACGCTCCTCGGTTCGATCTTCCTGCTCCACTACGTCGTGGTGTTGGGCATCCAGATCCGCGGCAACCCCGCCCGAGCGTTCTTCGGCGAACGTACTCCGAGCCCGGAGATGCTCGCCGCGGTCAAGAAGATGTTCAACACCGACGACCCGTGCCTGGAGCGGACCGGTGATCCCTGCCCCGCGTTGTTCGTCGAGCGGGTCCGCCACCTCGCGGTGGGCGACTTCGGAACCAACTACAACGGTGTTCCGGTCACAGACATCATCGGTCACGCGCTCCCGGTCACGCTGCGGCTCGCACTGATCGCGATCGGGGTGCAGGTCGTCATCGGTCTGGTGGCCGGCATGATGGCCGGGCTTCGCAACGGCAGCTTCGTCGACTATGTCGTCAAGATCTCGACCGTGCTCGCCATCTCGGTGCCGGTCTTCGTGCTCGGCGGAGTCACGCAACTCGTCGTAGCGCCGTTCTCGAAGTGGTTGAGAGACCAGGGCGCCGGCGACGCCGTACTGGGTCTGGTCTCGGTGACCTTCAAGGTCGACTATCCCTGGTTGAGTCTGGTCATACCGGGCATCGTGCTGGCTTCGCTCGGCTTGGCCACCACGGCGCGGCTCACCCGTACCAGCATCATGGAGAACCTCCGTAGTGACTACGTACGGACGGCGGTCGCGAAGGGCCTGCCCCGGCGCCGGGTAATCGGTATCCACACCCTGCGCAACTCCCTGATCCCGGTCATCACCGACCTCGGTGTGACGTTCGGGGTGCTCATGGGCAGCGCGGTGGTCACCGAGTTCATCTTCAACGTCCCAGGCATCGGCAGCGAGATGGTCCAAGCGGTGCAGCGCAACGAAGGTACGGTGACGATCCCGCTGGTGACCTTCCTGGTGGTTGTCTACCTGGCTCTCAACCTGCTCGTCGACCTGCTCTACGCCGTTCTCGACCCGAGGATTCGCCTTGACTGATCCCTCTCAGATCTCCGTGGGTGTGACAACGCCGTCTTCGCCATCGGCTGCTGAGACGGCTCCGGCGCCCGACGGTGCCCAGAACAAAGAACGCAACGCCAGCCTATGGGCCGACGCGGGCCGGGAGCTGATCCGAAATCCCGTCTTCGTCATCGCGGCGTTCGTGGTCGTGGCTGTCCTCTCCATGGCCGTGCTGCCGTGGCTGTGGACCAGCACCGATCCCCAGCACTGCCTCCTCAAGTTCGGAAAGGACGGCGCCACCGCGGGCCACATCTTCGGCTACAGCGAGCAGGGGTGTGACTACTACGCTCAGGCGATCTACGGCGCTGGTCCGTCCATTGCGGTGGCGGTGCTGGCCACCAGCGGCAGCATCCTCTTCGGGTGTCTGACCGGCATCCTCGCCGGCTACTACGGCGGGTGGGTGGACGGACTGATCTCACGGTTGACCGACATCTTCCTGGGACTGCCCTTCCTGCTGGGTGCCCTGACCCTGCTGTCGCTGATGTCGGTACGCAACGTCTGGTCGGTGGTGTTCGCGCTGGTGGTGCTGGGCTGGCCGTACATCACCCGGATCATGCGGGGGAGCGTGATCGCCACCAAGGACATGGACTACGTGCACGCGGCGAAGTCGCTCGGCGCCTCCGACCTGCGGATCATCTTCCGACACGTACTGCCGAACGCGATCGCACCGGTGATCGTGGTCGCCACCATCTCGCTGGGCGGTTATGTCGGCGCGGAGGCGACGCTGACCTTCATCGGGGTCGGTCTTCGGCCACCCATCGTCTCCTGGGGCGTCATGATCACCGTCGGCACGAAATGGGTCCTGGCCGGCACGCCCCACCTGCTGCTGGTGCCGGTGGGCTTCCTGGTGGCGACGGTGCTGTCCTTCATCCTGATGGGCGACGCGGTACGCGACGCTCTCGACCCGAAGCTGCGGTGAGGTGACCGTGACGAACACAGACACGACAACCGCCGCCCCGCCGAAGGCCAAACAGCGGCGGCATTCCCGGCTGGCCGACGCCGACCCCAACGCGACACTGCTTGACGTACGGGACCTGAAGGTCGAATTCCGTACCCGGTACGGCATCTCCAAGGCGGTCAACGGGGTGAGCTTCAGCGTCGAGGCCGGCGAGACGCTCGCCATCCTCGGTGAGTCCGGCTGCGGCAAGAGCGTCACCGCGCAGGCGGTGATGGGCATCGTCGACAGTCCGCCCGGGTTCGTCACGGGCGGCCAGGTCCTCTACCGCGGAGTGGACCTGCTCCGGCTCACCAGGGAGGAGCGGCGCAAGGCGCGGGCGAACAAGATCGCGATGATCTTCCAGGACGCGCTGTCCGCGCTCAACCCGGTGTTCTCGGTCGGGTTCCAGCTCAGCGAGCTGTTCCGGGTGCACCGCGGCATGTCGCGCAGAGACGCCCGGAAGAAGGCGATCGAATCGCTGGATCTGGTGAAGATCCCAGCCGCCCGGCAGCGGATCGGCGACTTCCCGCACCAGTTCTCCGGTGGGATGCGGCAGCGCGTGATGATCGCGATGGCGTTGGCACTGGACCCTGACGTACTGATCGCGGACGAGCCCACCACGGCGCTGGACGTGACGGTGCAGGCGCAGGTGATGGGCCTGCTCGCGGAGCTGCAGGCCGAGCGCAACATGGGCATGATCCTGATCACGCACGACATGGGCGTGGTCGCCGACGTGGCCGACCGGATCTCGGTCATGTACGCCGGCCGGATCGTGGAGCGCGCGGCGGTGCACGACATCTACGCCTCGCCGGCGCACCCGTACACGAAGGCACTGCTGGAGTCGATTCCCCGGGTCGACCTCAAGGGCCAGCAGCTCAACGTGATCAAGGGGCTGCCACCGCCGCTGACGAACCTGCCGCCGGGCTGCAACTTCGCACCCCGCTGCCGGTACGCCACGGACCGGTGCCGCGAGGAGCTGCCGCCGCTGTACCCGGTTACCCGGGGCGGAGGCGACACGGACACCCCCGCGCCGCCGGACCCGGGTGGCCACGCACGCGGTAGTGCGTGCCACTACTGGGAGGAGGTCATGGCCCAATGACCGAGGTCATGGAGACGCCGAGCCCGGCCAGCGGGAGTACGGGCGATGTCGTCCTGGAAGTGAAGAACCTGGTCAAGTACTTCCCGATCACCCGCGGCATCGTCTTCAAGTCGAAGATCGGCGACGTGAAGGCGGTCGACGGGGTCAACCTGCGGCTGCACCGCGGGGAGACCCTCGGCGTGGTCGGCGAGTCCGGCTGCGGCAAGTCGACGCTGGCGAGGCTGCTGGTCGGACTGGAGAAGCCGACCACCGGGGAGATCACCGTACGGGGCGAGCGGATCTCCAAGCTGGGTGGGAAGGCGCTGACCAAGGCTCGGCGCAACATCCAGATGGTGTTCCAGGATCCGTACACGTCGTTGAACCCGCGGATGACGGTCGGCGACATCGTCGGGGAGCCGTTCGCGATCCACCCGGACGTGGCTCCGGCGCGGGACCGGCGGCGCCGGGTGCAGGAGCTGATCGATCTGGTGGGGCTCAACCCCGACCACATCAACCGCTACCCGCACCAGTTCTCCGGTGGCCAGCGGCAGCGCATCGGCATCGCCCGGTCGCTCGCCCTCAAGCCGGAGATCCTGATCTGCGACGAGCCGGTCTCCGCGCTCGACGTGTCGATTCAGGCCCAGGTGGTCAACCTCCTGGAGAACCTGCAGAACGAGCTGAACCTGTCGTACATCTTCATCGCCCACGACCTGTCGGTGGTACGCCACATCTCCGACCGGGTCGCGGTGATGTACCTCGGCAAGGTGGTCGAGATCGGCAACGACCTCGACATCTACGACCACCCGACCCACCCGTACACGCAGGCGCTGCTCTCGGCGGTGCCGGTGCCGGATCCGGCGTTGCGCGGCCACCGGGACCAGATCGTGCTGGAAGGTGACGTGCCGTCGCCGGCCAACCCGCCGTCGGGTTGCCGGTTCCGTACCCGGTGCTGGAAGGCGCAGGAGGTGTGCGCCACCGACGAGCCGCCGTTGGAGGTACGCGCCGGATCGAGCCACCCGAGCGCCTGCCACTTCGCGGAAGAGCGCGACGTGGTGCACGCGGTCGACTAACCAGGCAACGCGAGATCCCCCGGCACAGCTTCACGGTGCCGGGGGATCGGCGTTTCCAGGCCGACCCGCGGCGGTGCGGCGCGGGGGCGGTCTGTCCCACCGGCGACATAGACTTTGCGGGCCATGCATGCGCTGTTCGACGTACCCCCAGATGCCCCGGCCCCGCCCCGCCCTGCCCGTCGGCTGGACCCTGACCGGCTGCTGGAGGGGCTCAACGACCAGCAACGCGCCGCGGTGCTGCACACCGGGCCGCCGTTGCTGATCGTCGCCGGCGCCGGCTCCGGGAAGACGCGCGTGCTGGCGCACCGGATCGCGTACCAGTTGGCGGCGCGTGACGTGCATCCCGGGCAGGTCCTGGCGATCACGTTCACGAACAAGGCGGCCGGTGAGATGAAGGAGCGGGTGGCTGCCCTGGTCGGTCCGCGGGCCCGCTTCATGTGGGTGTCCACATTCCATTCCGCCTGCGTACGGATTCTGCGCGCCGAGGCGCAGCACGCCGGCCTGAAGTCGAGTTTCTCGATCTACGACGCCGACGACTCCCGGCGCCTGATGACGCTGGTCGCCCGGGAGCTGGACATCGATCCGAAGCGGTATCCGCCGCGGGCGCTGTTGCACCAGGTCAGCAACCTGAAGAACGAGCTGGTGGACCACGAGGCGTTCACCGATCGCGCCGAGGGCCCGGCGCAGCGGACGTTGGCGGAGGCGTACACCCTCTATCAACAGCGACTGCGGCAGGCGCAGGCGCTGGACTTCGACGACCTGATCATGACCACCGTGCATCTGCTGCAGGCGTTCCCCAGCGTCGCGGAGCACTACCGGCGGCGGTTCCGCCACGTGCTGGTCGACGAGTACCAGGACACCAACCGCGCCCAGTACGCCCTGATCCGCGAGCTGGTCGCCCCAGCCGGTGACCTGCCGGCTGCGGAGCTGTGCGTGGTGGGCGACGCCGACCAGTCGATCTACGCGTTCCGGGGCGCCACGATCCGCAACATCCTGGAGTTCGAGCGCGACTACCCCGACGCCCGGACGATCCTGCTCGAACAGAACTACCGCTCCACGCAGACCATCCTCACCGCCGCCAACCAGGTGATCTCCCGGAACAAGGAGCGCAAGGCGAAGCGGCTGTGGAGCGAGGCCGGCGAGGGCGACAAGATCACCGGGTACGTGGCCGACACCGAGCACGCCGAGGCGGACTGGGTGGCCCGCGAGATCGACCGGCTGGTCGACGGTGACTACCGGTTCGGCGACGTGGCGGTGTTCTACCGGACCAACGCGCAGTCCCGGGTCTTCGAGGACGTGTTCCTGCGGCTGGGGCTGCCGTACAAGATCGTGGGCGGGGTGCGGTTCTACGAGCGCAAGGAAGTACGCGACGCCCTGGCGTACCTGCGGGCGATCCACAACCCCGACGACACGGTGAGTGTCCGAAGGATCCTGAACACGCCGCGGCGCGGGATCGGCGACCGGGCCGAAGCCTGCGTGCAGGCGTACGCCTCCCGCGAGAAGATCAGCTTCGGCGAGGCACTCCGGTACGCCGACCGAGCCCCCGGCATCGCCACCCGCTCCGCCAACGCCATCGCCGAGTTCGTGTCGATGATGGACGGACTGCGCGAGCTTGCCACCATTGAGGCCCCTGAGGCGGTCCTGGAGGCGGTTCTGACCCGTTCCGGGTATCTGGAAGAGCTGGAGGCCAGCGAGGACCCGCAGGACGGCACTCGGGTGGAGAACCTGCAGGAGCTGGTGAGCGTCGCCCGGGAGTACACCGAGCGGGTCGCCGCGATCGCGACCGAGGCCGGCGAGGTCGGCGCGGTCGCCGCGGACGGCACCGTACCCGAGGCGGACCTGGCGGGGTTCCTGGAGCAGGTGGCGCTGGTCGCCGACGCCGACGAGATCCCGCCGGACGCCGAGCACTCCGCCGACCACCAGGGCGTGGTCACCCTGATGACGCTGCACACGGCCAAGGGCCTCGAGTTCCCGGTGGTGTTCCTGACCGGCCTGGAGGACGGCGTCTTCCCGCACCTGCGCTCGCTCGGCGAGAACCGGGAGCTGGAAGAGGAGCGGCGGCTGGCGTACGTGGGGATCACCCGCGCCCGGCGCCGGCTGTACGTGTCGCGGGCGGTCACCCGGTCGGCGTGGGGCCAGCCGCAGATGAACCCGGCGTCACGGTTCCTGGAGGAGCTCGGCGACGAGGTGATGCACTGGGAGCGCACCGACGCGGCGTACACCTCCTGGTCCGGTCGGGGCGGGGTCGCCAGCAGCCGCGGCGCCGCAGGTGGTCGCGGTGGTGCCGGCGGTCTCGCCGAGCGGCTGGGTCTGGACCCTTCCGTGGTACGCCCCGCCAGCGAACTGAACCGGCGCCAGGTGCCGTCGTTGGAGCCCGGGGACCGGGTCAACCACGACCGCTGGGGCATGGGGCGGGTGTTGGCCGTACAGGGCCAGGGGGACCGGGCTCAGGCGCAGATCGACTTCGGCGACCAGGTGATGTGGCTGGTGCTGCGCCACGCCCCGATCCAGAAGCTGTGACACCGGCTGGTGCTCGAACGTTTGTTCGATTACGCTGAGCGGCGTGATTCTAGGCGCGGTTAACGGGAAGGCGGCCTCAGACCTGGTCGGCGTACGGCGAGTCCTGGTGGCCCATGATGTCGACGTCGCGGTCGATCATGAAGGGCACCGGGTTGACCGGCTTGTCGTTGATCCGTACCTCGAAGTGGCAGTGCGGCCCGGTCGACTGACCGGTGCTGCCCATCCGGGAGACCTGCTGGCCGGTGGAGACCTGCTCCCCGACGTGCACCAGCACCTCGGAGTTGTGGCCGTAGCGGGTGATGAGGCCGTTGCCGTGGTCGATCTCGACGACGTACCCGTAGCCGCCGTACCAGCCGGCCCGGGTGACGACGCCGGCGTGGGCGGCGTACACGGGGGTGCCGGTGTCGTTGGCCATGTCGACGCCGTAGTGGAACGTGCCCCAGCGGGGAGCGAACAGCGAGGAGACGTCGTACTTCTTGACCGGGAGCACCCAGACGTCCTGGGGGGCCTGGGTCTTGCCGTTCGGGAGGGTGGCGCTGCGGCCGGAACGCGAGCCCCGGTCCGCGAGTTGGCCGCGGTCGTCGTCGTAGCCGCCCGTCGAGGACGGGTCGAGCGTCGGGTCGTTGCTGGACAACGCTCCGTTGTCGTGCGACTGGCTGGGCATGGCGGCTGCCGTACCCAGGGCAACCATGCCGGCGCCTACCACGGCGCTGGTCACCACTGCGGCATACCGACTGCGAGGCGGCGTCGGGACGCGATGACGTCCCAGGTGACGGCCGCTTCGTTCTCGATGCTGCACGCAAACCCTCCGACTTGACTGACACAGGCGGCCTTCTGCCCAGCCGCCTGCGAGGGGGGTGCGTGCGGTATGGGTTCGCGCCGCGTCGTACGTACGGAGTCCGGTGGGTTGACCCGGCCTCCGGTTGCACAACGGGAGACACCGTAGCCAACCCCGGAGTAGCTCATCAAGCCGCCCCGCCGGGAAGCGAAGCTATGCCCCAAAATGTCTGCTTCAGAATGTCGCTTTAGTTGCTGTATTCCCGCCTGTCTGGTGACTGTGTGTGACGTCACGCCGAGGCGCTGGCGCGTCGCCTTGTGGTGCGTTCCACTGAACGATCGATTGGCCCGGCGTTATCCGCCGGTGACCAGGGACGTATGTTCTATCTCTGAGGACGCCGTGTCGGCAGTGGAGCGAGGTGGACGGATGAGTTCACGTATCCGGGTGGTAGTGGCGAAACCCGGTCTGGATGGTCACGACCGTGGCGCCAAGGTGGTCGCACGCGCCCTTCGCGACGCCGGCATGGAGGTCGTCTACACGGGTCTGCACCAGACCCCTGAGCAGATCGTCGAGACGGCGATCCAGGAGGACGCCGACGCGATCGGGCTGTCGATCCTCTCGGGCGCCCACATGACGCTGTTCAAGAAGGTGCTCGAGTTGCTCGCGGAGCGTGACGCCGGAGATGTCGTCGTGTTCGGCGGCGGCATCATCCCGGAAGCAGACATTCCCGAGTTGACCGCGCTCGGGGTTGCGAAGGTCTTCACCCCGGGTGCGACGACCCAGTCGATCGTCAACTGGGTACGCGAGAAGGTCGGCGAGCCCGTCCCGTCCTGACGGTCGTGGTCCGCGGCTGAGGTCGTGCGGCGGGCGTACCCGGGAAAGGGTGGAGGCCGGGTGCACCCCTCACACACCCGGCCTCCGATGCACGACGCCCCACCGCCACCCCTCGACCGGCGGGACATCGGCCGCTATCAGATCGCCCGCCTCGTGGTGTTTTGCCCGTTCGGCGGTGACGATCCTTTCAACGACGGTTCTGCCCGGGGAGTAACGCAATGCAAACAAATCCATCACCGTGAGTGGTTGAGGTGACGGAGACCCGGAAGATGCTGTGTGGAACACGGCACAGCCGGTACCCGGTCGTACGCTCGGCACGTATCGACCGATAGCCTGCCGCGTTAGGCCCGCCACTCCCGGCGGTGCTGAAAACTTCACTAGGCGAAACGGAACGCGCAGTGGACCTGTACGAGTACCAGGGACGCGAGCTGTTCGATCGGCACGGAGTGCCGGTGCTCGGCGGAGGCGTCGCCACCACCCCGGAGGAGGCCCGTACGCTCGCCGAAAAGCTGGGCGGCCGGGTCGTCGTGAAAGCCCAGGTGAAGACCGGCGGCCGCGGCAAGGCCGGCGGCGTCAAGCTCGCCGAGAACGCGGACGAGGCATTCACCCACGCCAGCAACATCCTCGGCATGGACATCAAAGGCCACATCGTCCACAAGGTGATGCTGACCGTCACGGCCGACATCGCGGAGGAGTACTACTTCTCCTTCCTGCTGGACCGGGCCAACCGTACGTTCCTGGCGATCGCCAGCGTCGAGGGCGGCATGGAGATCGAGCAGGTGGCCGAGCAGGCCCCCGAGAAGGTCGCCAAAGTGCCGATTGACGCGAGCGTCGGGGTCGACGAGGCGAAGGCGCGCGAGATCGTCGAGAAGGCGGCGTTCCCGGCCGACATCGCCGACCAGTTGGTCGACATCATCGTGAAGCTCTGGGCCGCGTTCGTGGCCGAGGACGCCACGCTGGCCGAGGTGAACCCGCTGGTCAAGACGCCGGACGGCAAGGCGCTCGCGCTCGACGCGAAGGTCACCCTCGACGCCAACGCCGACTTCCGCCACCCCGGCCACGCCGAGTTCGTCGACATCGAGGCAGAGGACCCGCTGGAGCGCGCGGCCAAGGAGAAGGACCTCAACTACGTCAAGCTCGACGGCGAGGTCGGGATCATCGGCAACGGCGCCGGCCTGGTGATGTCCACTCTGGACGTGGTGGCGTACGCGGGCGAGCGGCACGGCGGCGTCAAGCCGGCCAACTTCCTCGACATCGGCGGCGGCGCGTCCGCCGAGGTGATGGCGAACGGTCTGGAGATCATCCTCGGCGACCCGGCAGTGAAGGCGGTGTTCGTCAACGTCTTCGGCGGCATCACCGCCTGCGACGCCGTCGCCAACGGCATCGTGCAGGCGCTCGCGCTGCTGCACGAGAAGGGCGAGGACGTCACCAAGCCCCTGGTGGTGCGCCTCGACGGGAACAACGCCGAGGTGGGCCGCCAGATCCTGACCGACGCCAACCACCCACTGGTGGAGCAGGTGGACACCATGGACGGCGCGGCCGAGCGGGCCGCCGAGCTCGCGGCCGCGAAGTAAGGACAGCAGCAATGGCTATCTTCCTCACCAAGGACAGCAAGGTCATCGTCCAGGGCATGACCGGCTCCGAGGGCATGAAGCACACCAGGCGGATGCTGGCGTCCGGCTCCACCATCGTGGGCGGGGTCAATCCGAAGAAGGCCGGGCAGAAGGTCGACATCGACGGCACCGAGGTGCCGGTGTTCGGCTCCGTGGCGGACGCGATGGCGGAGACCGGGGCTGACGTGTCGGTGCTGTTCGTACCGCCGGCGTTCGCGAAGGGCGCCGTGGTCGAGGCGATCGACGCGGGGATCGGGCTGGCGATCGTGATCACCGAGGGGATCCCGGTGCACGACACGGCGTTCTTCTGGGCTCATGCGGTCGCTATGGGGAACCAGACGCGGATCGTCGGTCCGAACTGTCCGGGTGTGATCACGCCGGGACAGTCAAACGCCGGCATCATCCCCGCCGACATCACCAAGCCCGGCCGCATCGGCCTGGTCTCCAAGTCGGGCACGTTGACGTACCAGATGATGTACGAGCTGCGCGACATCGGCTTCTCGACCTGCGTCGGCATCGGCGGCGACCCGGTGATCGGCACCACCCACATCGACTGCCTGCAGGCGTTCCAGGACGACCCGGACACCGAGGCGATCGTGATGATCGGCGAGATCGGGGGCGACGCCGAGGAGCGGGCGGCCGAGTACATCAAGGCGAACATCACCAAACCGGTGGTCGGGTACGTCGCCGGCTTCACCGCTCCGGAGGGCAAGACCATGGGCCACGCGGGTGCGATCATCTCCGGCTCCGCCGGCACCGCGGCGGCCAAGCAGGAAGCCCTCGAGGCGGTCGGCGTCAAGGTCGGCAAGACCCCGAGCGAGACCGCGCAGCTCACCCGTGAGCTGATGCAGGGCCACTGACCTGGTACGACTCCTGGGCCCCTTCGCGCCGATCCGGGCGGGGAGGGGCCCTCGATCGTGCCGGCCTGTGTGTCGGGCCCCGGAGATCACTCATCGTATTGAGAGAGTGGCTATGTGTCTCACACCGATACGCCTGGGTCTCGGCCGGACGACGCGCCGGGCGAAGACTTGCCTATCGGTGACCCGCCGGAAACCATGACCGACACATCGACCGACGCCGCTGACCATCCGCCCCACCCCGACTGTGACACTCGTACCGACCCCGACACCTCTGAGGCGAAGCCCAGCAACGGAGCGCCCGGGGAAGTGCCCCCCGAGGAGGGGGCTCCCGAAGCAGAGACCGCCGATGCTCCGGACATGACTGCCCAAGCTCCGGACGTGACTACCGGAGCTCCGGAAACCGAGATTCAGGACCACCCCTCCGCTGTGACCCCACGAGAATCTGAACCCGTCAACCGCGACCGGGCGAGTGAGCCCCGGTCGGCGGGCGTACCGGTGCGGGTGCGGACGCTGGTGATCGCGGCGGCAGCGACCGGTGGCTGGGCCGCGGTGGTCTCTTTCGCGCCCGTACTGGTGGTGGTGCTGCTGGGGTGGTTCGGCACCACCGACGTCTCCGGCGGCACGGCGGTACGGTTCGCGGTCACCGGTTGGCTGCTGGCGCACGGCGTACCGTTCGCGGCGCCGCACGGGCAGGTGGGCCTGGTGCCGCTCGGGATCACCGCCCTCGTGGTGTGGCGACTGGTACGCGCCGGCGCCCACACCGCACGGGCGGTCGCCACCGGGCCGAGAGACGTGCCGTACGTGGTCGGCGCGCTCGGCATCGGCTACGGCCTGATCGGTGGGGTCGCCGGGTACGTGGCGTCCACCGGAGCCTTCGACAGCTCACCGCTGCGGGCGTTCCTCACCGCGGGAGTGCTCGCCGCCGCGTCCAGCGCACCCGGGGCGCTGGTCGAGACCGGTGCGGCGGGCGAGCTGTGGCGACGCTGGCCCGAGCCGGTACGCGAAGGTCTGCGCGGCGGGGCGTACGCCGGCCTGGTGGTCCTCGCCGCCGGGGCGGCACTGGCTGGACTGGCGACGGTGATGGCGTACCCGGACGCGGTGGATCTCTACCACGGGTATCACGCGGGCATCGGCGGCGGCGCCGGGATCACGCTGGTCGGCCTGATCTACGCGCCGAACCTGGCGATCTGGGGGGCGAGTTACCTGGTCGGACCGGGGTTCGGATTCGGTGTCGGGACCCACGTGACGCTCTTCGACGTGTCGCTCGGGCCGCTCCCGGCGGTGCCGGTGCTCGCCGGACTGCCCACCGGCCCGGCACCGACGGCGGTCGGCGTGCTGCTCGCCGTACCGGTGTTGGCGGGGATCGTGGCGGGGGTGGCGGCGGCTCGGCGCGACCCGGAGCGGGAGTGGCGTCCGCTGCTCGGCGGCGCGGCGTTGACCGGGCCGGTCGCCGGGGTGCTGCTCGGGTTGGCGGCCTTCGCCTCAAGCGGGCCGCTCGGCTCCGGGCACCTGGCCCAGGTCGGCCCCACATGGTGGTCGGTGGCGCTGGTGACCACGCTGGTCGTGGCCGCCGGCGCGACCCTGGCCGCCGGCGCGACCCGCCTACTCGACGCGAAGCGGTGACTTCCCGGGTGGGGGCGGGGCCGGCCGAGTTAGGGTAGGGCCGCCCTGTCCGGGCACCGTCGGAGAAGCTGTCCCCGCTCGTCGAGGAGTTGTCGCGTTGACTGCCCGCCTCGCCGTACTCGTTTCGGGTTCCGGCAGCAATCTGCAGGCGCTGCTCGACGCGTGCGCCGACCCCTCGTACGGGGCTGAGGTCGTCGTGGTCGGGGCGGACCGTGACGGTGTCGAAGGCCTGGCGAGGGCGGAGCGGGCCGGCGTACCCACGAAGGTTTTGCGGGTTGGAGACTTCGCCGACAGGGGCGAGTGGGACGCTGCGCTGACCGCGGAGCTGGCGAAATATCAGCCGGACCTGGTGGTCTCCGCGGGCTTCCTGAAGTTGGTGGGGCCAGCGTTCCTCGCCGAGTACGGCGGCCGCTACGTCAACACGCACAATGCCCTGCTGCCGGCGTTCCCCGGGATGCACGGACCCCGTGACGCCCTGGAGTACGGGGTGAAGCTGGCCGGGGCCACCCTGCACTTCGTGGACGCGGGTATCGACACCGGAGCGGTGATCGCGCAGGTCGCCGTACCGGTCGAGGATGGCGACACCGAGGAGACGCTGACGGAGCGGATCAAGGTCGCCGAACGCAGGCAGCTCGTCGAGTACGTCGGCAGGATGGTCCGCGAAGGCTGGACCGTCACAGGAAGGAAGGTCACTATCCCGTGAGCGAGCGTCAGGGAGCGAACCGGGCAGCACAGGGCGAGCGTAAGGCGATCAAGCGTGCGCTGATCAGCGTGTACGACAAGGCCGGTCTGGAGGAGCTGGCCCGGGGGCTGGCCGGCTCCGGGGTGCGGATCGTGTCCACCGGTTCGACCGCGGCGAAGATCGAGGCGGCCGGGGTCGACGTCACGCGGGTCGAGGAGCTCACCGGCTTCCCGGAGTGCCTGGACGGGCGGGTCAAGACGCTGCATCCGAAGGTGCACGCCGGGCTGCTCGCCGACCTGCGGCTGCCGACGCACGTGGCGCAGCTGGCCGACCTGGGGATCGAGCCGTTCGACCTGCTGGTGTCCAACCTGTATCCGTTCACCGAGACGGTCGCGTCCGGGGCGTCGCCGGACGAGTGTGTGGAGCAGATCGACATCGGCGGCCCGGCGATGGTGCGCGCCGCCGCGAAGAACCACGCCAACCTGGCGGTGGTGACCTCCCCGGCCCGGTACGCCGACGTACTGGCGGCGCTCGGCGCGGGCGGGTTCACGCTGGCGGAGCGGCAGCGGTTGGCGACCGAGGCGTTCGTCCACACCGCCACCTATGACGTACACGTGGCGTCGTGGCTCGGGAACGTCGTCGCGCCGACCGGGGAGGGATTCCCGACCTGGATCGGCGGCACCTGGGACCGCAAGACCACCCTGCGGTACGGGGAGAACCCGCATCAGCGGGCCGCGCTCTACGTGTCGGGGTACGTACCGCATCCCGGGCTGGCGCAGGCGGAGCAGTTGCACGGCAAGGAGATGTCGTACAACAACTACGTCGACTCCGATGCCGCGCACCGGGCGGCCTATGACTTCGCGCAGCCGTGCGTGGCGATCATCAAGCACGCCAACCCGTGCGGCATCGCGGTCGGCGCGGACGTGGCCGAGGCGCACCGGAAGGCACACGAGTGTGATCCGGTGTCGGCGTACGGGGGTGTCATCGCGGTGAACCGGCCGGTGTCTGTCGCGATGGCCGAGCAGGTCGCCGACATCTTCACCGAGGTCATCGTGGCGCCCGAGTTCGAGCCGGCGGCGCTGGAGATCCTTACCCGGAAGAAGAACCTGCGGCTGCTGCGGGCCGCCGCGCCGCCGAAGGGCGGGGCCGAGCTGCGTCCGATCTCGGGCGGCGCGCTGATGCAGAGTCGCGACGCGATCGACGCGCCCGGCGATCCGGCCGCGGCGTGGCAGCTGGCAGCCGGCGACGCCGCCGACGAGGCCACCCTGGCGGATCTGGAGTTCGCCTGGCGGGCGGTCCGGTCGGTCAAGTCCAACGCGATCCTGCTCGCCTCGGACGGCGCCACCGTCGGGGTCGGCATGGGCCAGGTCAACCGGGTCGACTCGTGCCGCCTCGCGGTGTCCCGGGCGGGCGACCGCGCCGCCGGGTCGGTCGCGGCGTCGGACGCGTTCTTCCCGTTCCCGGACGGGCCGGAGGTGCTGATGGCGGCGGGCGTACGGGCCATCGTGCAGCCTGGCGGGTCGATCCGTGACGAGGAGGTCGTCGCCGCCGCCAAGGCCGCCGGCGTGACCCTCTACCTGACCGGCACCCGCCACTTCTTCCACTGACTCGACCCCGACCGGTTCGTCAGACGCGGGTGGGAGAGTGGCTGGCATGGTGGAGCGGATCGCGCACGAGGACTGGGCGTGCGAGGAGTTTCAGCAGGTCCGGTACGAGGGTTTCGACATCGTCGAGGTGGACGCCGCCGAGGCACAGTTCACCGGCTGTGTGTTCGACAAGTGCGTCTTCACCGGGGTCCGGTTCAACACTGCGGTGTTCACCCGGACCGCGTTCCTCGGCTGTAGCTTCCGCCGGTGCGTGTTCTTCGGGGCGACCTTCGACGACTGCAAGCTCACCGGCTCCAGCTTCCTGGACTGCGAGCTGCGGCCGTTGACCGTGTTGAAGGGTGACTGGTCGTACGTCACGGCGCGGGGCGAGGATCTGTCCGGGATCGACCTGCGCGGCGTCAGGTTGCGGGAGTCCGACTTCTCCGAGGCCGACCTGACGAAGGCCGACCTGCGCAACGCGGACCTCGGCTATGCGCGCCTGCACCACGTGAAGCTGCGCGGCGCGGACCTGCGCGGGGCGGAGCTGGAGGGCGTACTGCTGAAGGGGTTGGATCTGACCGAGGTGCGGATCGACCTGCAGCAGGCGGCACTGTTCGCGGCCGCCCACGGCGCCCGGCTGGGTTGAGCTCAGCGCGGCACCGGCAGCTTGGCGATGTCCTCGGCGAAATGACATTTGCTGGTACGCCAGTCGGCCCGCGAACCCGACAGCAGATGATCGTCGGGGACCTCGTCGAAGCAGACCTGTTGGGCGTACCGGCAGCGCGGGTGGAACGGGCAGCCGGAAGGGATCGCCATCAGGTTGGGCGGCTGCCCCGGGATCGAGATCAGCTCGTGGCCCTTCAGGTCCAGTCGGGGCAGCGACTCCAACAACCCCCGGGTGTACGGGTGGCCGGGCGCGGCGTACAGGGAGTGCACGTCTGACTGCTCGACGATGCGGCCGGCGTACATCACGGAGATCCGGTCGGCGACGTCGGCGATCACCCCGAGGTCGTGGGTGATCAGGATCAGCGCCATGTTGCGTTCGGTCTGCAGCTCGACCAGCAGCTCCATGATCTGCGCCTGTACGGTCACGTCCAGCGCCGTGGTGGGCTCGTCCGCGATCAGCACGGGCGGGTCCAACGCCAACGCCATCGCGATCATCACCCGCTGCCGCATCCCACCGGAGAACTGGTGCGGATAGTCGCGCAGCCGTTGCCGGGCGGCCGGGATGCGTACCAGGTCCATCAGGTCCACGGCACGGGCCACGGCTTCCGGTTTGTTCATGCCGCGGCGTACCCGGAGTGTCTCGGCGATCTGCCAACCCACCGGGAACACCGGATTCAACGCCGACAGCGCATCCTGGAAGACCATCGCGATCTCCTTGCCGCGCAGCTGCCGGCGTTCCTCCCGGGAGGCGCGCAGCACGTTCTCGCCGCGGTAGCGGATCGACCCGCCCGTCACGTACGCCGGCGGAGTCTCCAGCAGGCCCATGATCGCCTGGGCGCTGACGCTCTTCCCGGAGCCGGACTCGCCCAGGATCGCCAGCGTCTCGCCCGCGGCCACGTGGTAGCTGACGCCGTTGAGCGCCTTCACCACGCCGTGGCGGGTACGGAACTCCAGGTATAAGTCGTCGACTTCGAGCAGCGGGCCGTCCCACTCCTGCAGCCGCTGCGGCTCGTTGTCGTACGCATACACAGCCATGTACGCCTCCCGCTGCACACCTTCCAGTCCCATGGTCGATGCGCCATATCCACTGGACAACGATTCGGCGGCGACTGTCGGCATAGGCTCGGTTGGTGTCTGAACTACTCGTACCCACCGCGATGGTGGCGGTCGTGGTCGCGGTCGCCGCGCTGGCGAAGCGGATCGGGATCCTGGCGCCGATCCTGCTGGTCGCCGTCGGGATCGGGCTGTCCTTCGTACCGGGGGTGCCGGCGGTCCAGCTGGACCCGAAGCTGGTGATCGCCGGCGTACTCCCGCCGCTGCTGTACGTGGCAGCGCTCGAGACGTCCGTGCCCGCGTTCCGGTTCAACCTGCGCCCGATCCTGCTGCTCGCCGTCGGCCTGGTGCTGTTCACCGCCGCGGCCGTGGGGTTCGCGCTGCACGCCGTGGTGCCGCAGATCCCGCTCGCCGTGGCGTTCGCGCTCGGTGCGATCGTCGCCCCGCCGGATGCCGTGGCGGCGACCGCGATCGCCCGCCGCATCGGCCTGCCCCGGCGGATCGTGACCATCCTCGAAGGGGAGAGCCTGGTCAACGACGCCACCGCGCTGGTCGTGCTGCGGATCGCCGTCGCCGCCGCGCTCGGCCAGGCGGTCAGCTTCGTGGACGTCGCCGGCGGGTTCGCGCTCGCGGCGGTGGGCGGGGTCGCGGTCGGCGCCGGGGTGGCGTGGCTGTTCGCCTGGCTGCACTGCCGTACCACCGAGCCGCTGTTCGACAACACGCTCAGCCTGCTGACCCCGTTCGCCGCGTACGCCGCCGCCGAGGCGATCCACGCCTCCGGGGTGGTGGCCGTCGTGATCGCCGGGCTGTACCTGGGCCACCGCTGGCCGAACCTGATGTCGGCGGCGTCCCGGCTGCAGATGGACGCGTTCTGGAAGATGGTCCGGTTCCTGCTGGAAAGCTCGGTGTTCCTGCTGGTCGGGCTGCAGTTGCGGGAGATCCTCCACGGGCTCCGGATGGACCTGGCGACCGTCGCCTGGGCGACGCTCGCGGTGGTGGGGGTGGTGATCGGGGCGCGGTTCGTCTGGTTGTATCCGGCGACGTACTTCGCCCGGTTGGTTCCCCGGGTACGGGAGCGAGATCCGTCGCCGCTGCTGCGGGTCCCCACCGTGATCGGCTGGGCGGGGATGCGCGGCGTGGTGACGCTCGCCGCGGCGTTCTCGCTGCCGCTGCAGCTGCCCGACGGGACGGCGTTCCCCGGGCGGGAGCTGCTGGTGTGGCTGGCGTTCGCGGTGATCGCGGTGACCCTCCTGGTCCAGGGCCTCACCCTGTCCAAGGTGGTACGTGCCCTGAAGGTCCCCCGGGACGACCCGACGCAGGACCTGCTCGCCGAGGCGTCGGTGCAGTCGCAGGCCAGTCAGGCGGCGTTGACCCGACTGGCGGCGGAGGGCGACGGCGCGCCCCCCGACGTGGTGCAGCGACTGCGCGAACACGCCGAGAAGCGTACGAACCACGCGTGGGAGCGGTTGGGATCACAGGTACGGGAGACGCCGGCGCATGCGTACCGGCGGCTGCGGCGTTCTATGTTGGAGGCCGAGCGCGACGTGTTCCGCCAGGCCCGCGACGCCGGGCGGATCCCCGAGGAGATCATGGCCCAGGCACAACGGGACCTGGATCTCGAAGAGTCGATTCTGACCAGGGAGTGACCATTGATGAGCCTGCCGGTCGGTTGTGAGGATCTGGCCGCCGCGCCCGCCGACATCGAGCCGACCAGCAAGGGCTGCGTCGACTGCGAGGCCCTGGGACGCGACGACTGGGTGCACCTGCGGCTGTGCCTGGCCTGCGGTCGCGTGGGATGTTGCGACTCGTCGCCGCTGAAGCACGCCAGCGCCCACTACGCGGCCACTGAGCATCCGGTGATGCGGTCCTTCGAGCCCGGCGAGGACTGGCGCTGGTGCTTCAAGCACTTCCAAATCGGGTAAGGGCTGTTTCGTCTAGCGATACACGTGGCACTATGTGCAACGTGACGGCGACGATTCTGGACGGCAGGGCGACGCTGGCGACGATCAAGTCGGAGCTGGCGGAGCGGGTGGCGAAACTGCGCGAGCGGGGCGTGGTCCCCGGCCTCGGCACGGTGCTGGTCGGCGACGACCCCGGCAGCCGGTGGTACGTCAACGCCAAGCACAAGGACTGTGCGGAGATCGGCGTACACAGCATTCGGCGGGAGCTGCCCGAGACCGCCAGCCAGGCCGAGATCGAGGCGGTCGTCGACGAGCTCAACGCCGACCCGGCGTGCACCGCGTTCCTGGTGCAGCTGCCGCTGCCGAAGGGCCGCGACGAGTACGCCGTCCTGGAGCGGGTCGACGCCGACAAGGACGTCGACGGGCTGCACCCGTTGAACCTCGGCAAGCTCGTCCTCAACAAGCCCGGCCCGCTGGCCTGTACGCCACACGGCATCATCGAGCTGCTCCGGCGCTACGACGTACCGATCGCCGGGGCGCACGTCGTGGTGATCGGTCGGGGCATCACCGTCGGGCGACCGCTGGCACTGATGCTCACCCGCCGTTCCGAGAACGCCACCGTGACCCAGTGCCACACCGGTACGCGAGACCTGCCCGGCCTGGTGAAACAGGCCGACATCGTCGTGGCCGCCGCTGGGAAACCGGACCTGATCACCGCCGAGATGGTGAAGCCGGGCGCTGCCGTACTGGACGTCGGGGTGAGCCGGGTGGACGGCAAGATCGCCGGCGACGTCGCGGCCGACGTACCTTCCGTGGCGGGCTTCGTCGCCCCCAACCCCGGCGGCGTCGGCCCCATGACCCGCGCCATGCTCCTCACCAACGTCGTCGAACTCGCCGCCGCCTCCGCGTAGCCCTAATGGTCAATGCCCACATGCGGATCGAGCACGGGTGTGGGCGATGCGGCTCGCGGACTCGGCGTTCCGTACCGAAGACTGATCTTCAGCGGCAGGGGTCGGGTGGGCCCAGGGACGGGTGGTCGGTGCGTACGGCCAAGGCGAGCTGGCGGAGGCCGACGCCGGGGGTGACGCCGAGAGCCTGCATCGCCCGCTCGGCCCGTTGGTACGCGGCGAGCGCCGCGTCGCGTTGCCGGCAGCGGTAGAGCGCGATGATCAGGTGGCGGCAGAACCGCTCCCGCAGCGGATGGGCCGCGACGAGGGTACGCAGCTCGGCCACCACCGCGGCGTGCCGGCCGAGTCGCAGGTCGGCCTCGACCCGGTCCTCGACGGCGGAGAGCCGTTGCTCCTCGAGCCGGGGGGCCTCGACGTCGCGGAGCAGGCGCGATTCGACGTCGGCCAGCGCGCCGCCGCGCCACAGGGTGAGGGCCGCGTGGAACCCCGCGGCGGCGGCGTCGTAGTCGCGGGCGGCGAGGTCGAGCCGGGCACGGCGTACGGCTTCCTCGAACAGCGAAAGGTCGAGCTGCGCGGGCTCGACCTGGAGCAGGTAACCGTGGGACTTCGCGACCAACCGGCGTCCGAGCATTCGGCGCAGCGCCGCCACATGTTCGGCGAGCCGGTCCTCCGCGGCCGCGGGTGGTCGGTCGCCCCAGACCGCCTCGACCAGCCAGTCGGTCTGCTGCACCCGGTTGGCGCCGAGCAGCAGAGCGGCCAGCAGCGAGCGCGGTTTCGAGCCCGGTACGGACAACCCGCCCCCGAGCCAGACCTCGACCGGACCAAGGATTCCGAACTGCAAGGGCGCCATCCGACGGGGGTGAGGACGGACGAACCGGCCATGTGGGCACAGCCTGACAGCTGTTCAGTGAACACTATCGGGAATCGATCGCTCCCATGGGGCCGCCCAGTCACGGTCGGTGACATGCGTACCCCGGCTCCCGCCCGATCTGCGTGCAGCGCAGAGTTATCCCGGAACAGTAGGGTGACAGGACAAGGGAGGAGGCGACGATGCCGCAGTCAGGTTCGAGCCCGGCCAAGCCGAAGGGCTTGGCTGACGTGGTCGCCGCGAGCACGGCGATCAGCGACATCGACGGCCGTGCGGGGGTGCTGTCCTACCGGGGGTACGACATCCACGATCTCGGCGGCGGCGTGTCGTTCGAGGAGTGCGCGTACCTGTTGCACCGGGGTGACCTGCCGAACCGGGATCAGCTCGCCGCCTACCGTGCCGAGCTGGCCGAGGGGCGGGAACTCGGCCCGACCGGGCAGGCCGTGCTCGCCACCGACGTGGCCACCCGGCCGCCGATGGAGGCACTCCGTACGCTGGTCAGCGCCCTGTCCGTGGACGACCCCGACACCGACTCCAACTCACCCGAGGCCAACGCCCGCAAGGCCGCCCGGCTGACCGCGCAGATGCCGGTGCTGGTCGCGGCGTACCACGCCCGGCGGAGCGGCGGTGAGGTGCCGGACCCGGACCCGGATCTCGGCATCGCCGGCAACTTCCTGCTCCAGATCACCGGACGCCGCCCGGACCCGACCGCGGTCGAGGTGCTCGACGAGTGCCTGGTGCTGCACGCCGACCACACCATGAACGCGTCCACGTTCGCCGCCCGGGTGTGCGCCGCCACGCTGTCGGACATGCACTCGGCGGTGACCGCCGCGATGGGCACCCTCAAGGGACCGTTGCACGGCGGCGCCAACGAGCAGGTGATGAAGATGCTCACCGAGATCGACAAGAAGGTCGACGACGAGTCGCAGCGGCAGCGGATCGTCTCGGAGAACGTACGGGCCCGGCTCGAGGCCGGCGAGAAGATCATGGGCTTCGGCCACCGCGTCTACCGCACCGAGGACCCGCGGGCCACCCACCTGCGGAAGATGAGCCGCGCACTCGCCGAGCTCACCGGCGAATCCAAGTGGTACGACATGAGCCACCACATGGAGGAGACGGTCCTCGAGGTCAAGGGCCTGCGTCCCAACGTCGACTTCTACGCAGCCAGCGTCTACCACTACCTCGGCATCCCCACCGACCTGTTCACCCCGGTCTTCTCGGTCTCCCGGATGAGCGGCTGGACCGCCCACGTGATCGAGCAGCACGCCGACAACCGGTTGATCCGCCCCGACAGCGAGTACATCGGCGAGTCCGCCCGCAAGGTCAAGCCGCTCGACGAGCGCTGAGTCGACGGAAGATCAGCCGGCTCGACTTCGTCGGATGACACGCCGCTGACCGGCCTCCACGGTCTGCCCTATTTGCCCGTTTAATCTGTTGATCAACGGGCGTAGGGGGCGGGATGTGGTGGGGGCTGCGTAGGTTCGCGCTGGGGTGTGCCGGGTTGGTGGCGGTCGGGCTGACCGTGGGGTCCGGGCCGGTCATGTCAGGGCCGGTCATGCCAGGGCCGGTCACGTCGGGGCCGGTCGAAGACGTCACGGACCGGGTGTCTGCACTCGTCGCACACAAACTGATGGAGCGGGCCGGGCACGTCGAGGCACAGGACACCAGGGTGACCGTCACCCGGCGAGACGGCACCGAATGGGCCTTCGGCACCGGGGTGATCGTCGCGGCGGCGCGGCGGGACGCGTACCCCCTAGGTTGGCTCTTTCTGGCACACCGGGACGGTGAGCGGTGGCAGGTCGCGTTCGACGACGAGGCCGGGTTTCCGCAGCTCGCGTGGCAGGCGCCGGTGATGTCGCGCGGCGAGCGGGAGGCGTTCGCCTTCGCCGAGCAGGACGGTGACAAGCGGACCGGGATGCGGCTGCCCTATGCGCTCGGGCAGACGTGGCGGTTGACCGGCGGGCCGCATCCGATGAGCGGCGGTGCGCTCAGCTCGGTCGACCTGGCGGGCGGCGACCTCAGGGTGCTCGCCGCCCGGGGCGGCACCGGCTACACCATGTGCAAAGGCTGGATCCGGGTGGTGCACGACCGCGGGTACGCCACCGACTACTACCACCTGTGGCACCAGGTCAAGCTCGACGGGACGCCGGTGAGACAGGGGCAGTTTCTCGGCGACGCCGGCACCGATGTCACCTGCGGCGGCTCGGCGACCGGCCGTCACCTGCACTTCTCCCTGCGGCAGTACGGCAGGTACCTACCGATCGCCGGGTACGGCTTCGGCAAGTGGGTGATGTACCAGGGGGACCGTCCCTACGACGGGTACGCCCTTCACGGCAGCCGCCGCGCCGACGTGGGCGAGGGGCTCATCAACTACGGGGCGCTCGGCTTCGACCAGGGCATCGTCGACACCGACGGCGGCGGCACCCTGCACCGGCGCGCCGGCCCCGGCACCGGGAACGAGGTGCTCGGCGCCCTCGACGACGGCGACACCGTGACCATCGCGTGCTCCGCGCACGGCACCGAACACGATGGCCGGTACGGCACCAGCGACATCTGGCACAAGCTGCCCGACGGCAGTTGGATCTCCGACGCGTACGTCTGGACCGGCGCCGACCAGCCGGTCAGCGGTTGGTGCTGAGGGTTGTGGCGGGTGCGGCGGACCCGCACTGATAGTGTCGCGAGCGATCAGCCGACCCGCATCCGGGAGCGAGATTCCAATGGGCAAGAAGGTCACCGTCGTCGGCGCCGGCTTCTACGGCTCGACCACCGCGCAGCGCCTCGCCGAGTACGACGTGTTCGAGACCGTCGTGCTGACCGACATCATCGAGGGCAAGCCCGAGGGCCTGGCCCTGGACATGAACCAGTCGCGCCCGATCGAGGGCTTCGAGACCAAGGTCGTGGGGCAGACCACCGGCAGGGCCGGCGAGGGGTACGAGGTCGTCGAAGGCTCCGACGTCGTGGTGATCACCGCCGGGCTGCCCCGCAAGCCGGGAATGAGCCGGATGGACCTGCTCGAGGTGAACGCCAAGATCGTCCGCCAGGTCTCCGAGAACGTCGCCAAGTACGCCCCCAACGCGGTCGTGATCGTGGTGTCCAACCCGCTGGACGAGATGACCGCGCTGACCCAGCTCGCCACCGGGTTCCCGAAGCAACGGGTGCTCGGCCAGGCCGGCGTACTGGACACGGCCCGGTTCACCAACTTCGTCGCCGAGGAGCTGGGTGTGAAGGTGGCGTCGGTGAAGACGCTGACGCTCGGCTCGCACGGCGACACGATGGTGCCCGTACCGTCGCGCTGCACGGTGGACGGCAAACCGCTTTCTGAGCTGATGTCCGCCGAGAAGATCGAGGAGCTGGTCGACCGTACCCGCAAAGGCGGGGCCGAGATCGTGGCGTTGCTGAAGACCGGCTCGGCGTACTACGCCCCGTCGGCGGCGGCGGCGCGGATGGCGAAGGCGGTCGCCGAGGACTCCGGCCAGGTGATCCCGGTCTGCGCCTGGGTCGACGGCGAGTACGGCATCTCCGGCGTCTACCTCGGCGTCGAGGCCGAGATCGGGGCCGGCGGCGTCAGGCAGGTCGTCGAGACCGACCTGACCGACTCCGAGCTGGCCGGCCTCAGGGAGGCGGCCGAGGCGGTCCGCGCCAAGCAGGCCGACGTCGCCAACCTGTAGCTGCTCCATCCGCGCCGTTGGGCGCGCCCGCGCTGCGCGGAGGTCCAGGTGAGCCTGTGGTACGGGGTGCTGGGCCCGCTCGAAGTGCGGCGCCCCGACGGCTCCGTGCTGCCCGTCGGAGGCGCCCGGTTGCGGGCCCTGCTCGGGCTGCTGCTCGCCGAACCAGGCCGGGTGGTGCCGGTCGACAGCCTGATCGACCGGCTCTGGGACGAGCAGCCGCCGGCCGGCGCGGCGAACGCGTTGCAGTCGCTGGTGTCGCGGCTGCGTGGCGTACTCGGGGCGGGGTCGGTCGAGTCGACCGCCGCGGGATACCGGCTGGTCGCCGGCTCCGTCGACGCCGAGGAGTTCGCTCGGCTCGCCGCGCAGGGACGTCAGGCGCTGCGGGCCGGTGACCCGGGCGCCGCGGTCGAGGCGCTGGACGGCGCGTTACGCCTGTGGCGCGGGCCGGCGGCGAACGAGCTGCCGAACCGGGTGCAGTTGGACGAGTCGCGACTGGCCGCCGTGGAAGACCTGGCCGAGGCGCGCCTAGCGCTGGGTCGGCCCGTCGGCGATCTGGGGCTGGCGGAGCTGGTCGCGGCGTACCCGTTGCGGGAGCGGCTCGCCGCCCTGCACATCCGCTCGCTGTACGCCGCCGGCCACCAGGCCGAGGCGCTCGCCGCGTACGAGAAGACCAGGCAGGCGCTGGCCGAGGAGCTGGGCGCGGACCCGGGTCCGCAGCTGCGGGAACTGCACCTGGCGATGCTCCGTCAGGACCCGGATCTCGCCCCCGGGCCGGTACGCCACCGCAGCAACCTGCCCGCCCAGGTGACCAGCTTCGTGGGCCGCGACGCCGACCTGGCCGCGGTGTCGGCGGCGTTGCGGCGCGGCCGGCTGGTCACCCTGGTGGGCGCGGGCGGGGCGGGGAAGACCCGGCTCGCGGTCGAGGCGGCGGCCCGCGCTGCCGACCACTCGGATGTGTGGCTGGTCGAGTTGGCGCCGGTCACCGACCCGGTCGACGTACCGCACGCGGTGGCGACCACCCTGGGCGTACGCGAGACCAGGACGCTGCCGACGAGGCGGGGCAAGGGGGCGCCCCGCGGTGAGTTCGACGCCACGGGGCGGGTGGTGGCGGGCCTTCGTACCAAGCGGTCGTTGTTGCTGCTGGACAACTGTGAGCACCTGATCGGTGCGGCCGCCGACCTGGCCGGCCGGATCCTCGCGGAGTGTCCCGACGTCACGATGCTCGCCACCAGCCGGGAGCCGCTCGGCATCACCGGCGAGACGCTGCAGCCGGTGGCGCCACTGGACCTGCCGCCGGTCACCGGGCCTGGCGCCATGGGCGGGTCCGGGTCCGCGGCGAGCGGCCCGACCCCCGGCGCCGGAGCCTTCGCCGCGGTGAGGCTGTTCGTGGACCGGGCGGCGGCGAACCGGCCGGGATTCGTACTCGACGCGTCCAACGCTGCCGACGTGGTGGCGATCTGCCGCCGGCTGGACGGGATGCCGCTCGCGATCGAGCTGGCCGCCGCGCGGCTGCGGGTGCTCACCCCGGCGCAGATCGCCGAACGGCTGGACGACCGGTTCCGGCTGCTCACCGGCGGCAGCCGTACGGCGCTGGCGCGGCACCAGACACTGCGGGCCGTGGTGGAGTGGAGCTGGGACCTGCTCTCCGAGCCCGAGCGGACGGCGGTACGCCGGCTGTCGGTCTTCGCCGGCGGGATCACCTTGCAGGCGGCGGAGCGGGTGGCGGCCGCCGACCTCGACCGGGTCGCGTCGCTGGTGGACAAGAGCCTGCTGGAGTCCGACGGGGCGGGCCGCTACCGGATGCTGGAAACCATCCGGGCGTACGCGGCGGAGCGGCTGGTCGAGTCGGGCGAAGCCGACCAGGTCCGCGCCTCGTACGGCGACTACTTCGTCGAGCTGGCGGAGCGTACCGAGCCGCTGTTGCGTACCAGTGAGCAGTTGACCTGGCTGGCGGTGCTGGACGCCGAGCACGACAACCTGCTGGCAGTGCTGCGGCACGCGATCGACAACCGGGACGTGGTCGCCGGGCTGCGGCTGGTGGTCGCGCTCGGCTGGTACTGGTGGATGCGCGCCGCCCACACCGAGTCCGTCTCCTGGGCACGCCAGGTCCTCGCGTTGTCCGACACGGCACCGCCCGGGTACGAGGACACCTACCGTACGGTGCGGTTCCTGTCGTTGGCGTCGGACTGGCCGGACCTGGTGGTCGCGATCGGGGATGCCACCGCGTACCTGAGCGAGATGCCGCCGGGGCAGCCGCGGCACCCGCTGGTGCTGATGCGGGAGTCGTTCGCGCTGGCGTTCGCCGGCGAGGTCGACCAGGCGATGCTGGTCCTCGAAGCCGGGCTGGCCTCGGCGGACCCGTGGACCCGGGCCAGTTCGTACCTGACCCGCGGGGCGTTCCGGGTGAACAACGGCGAGATCACCACGGCGCTCGGCGACCTGGAGCGGGCCGAGGCCGGGTTCCGGGAGATCGGCGAGCGCTGGGGCCGGGTGCAGGCGCTCACCACACTGAGCGAGGTCCTCATGTACGCCGGCGAGACCGACCGCCTGGCCGAAGTGCTCACCGAAGCCCACCGGTACGCCGAGGAGCTCGGCTACACCGAGGAGATCCCGACGTTGCTGCTGCGCCGGGCGGCCCTTCAGATCCGCGAGGGTGAGTCCGAAGCAGCCGGGGCCACGCTGACCGAGGTGATCCGGGTGGCCACCCGGATCGGAGACCAGCAGGCGGTCGCCGGGGCGGTGGCCGCGGAGGGTGAGGTGGAGCGGTTCGCCGGTCGTCTCGCCGCCGCCACCGAACGGTACGAGCGGGCGATCGAGCTGTCGCAGGCCGCCTCACCCACGGCGCCGCCCCAGTTCCGGGCGATGGTCCGGGGCTGGCTCGCCCGGGTCGCCCTCGACCAGGCCCGGCGCGCCGCCCAGCCCCCGCCGTCCGGCGGGCGAACCGAGGTCGGGAGCGGTCCGCCGGGACAGGTCGCGGACCAGCCCGGTCCGGCGGGACCGGTCGCAGACCAGCCCACCGCCGGGGGCTGGATCGATCGGGCGCGGGCGCTCTACCAGGACGCTCTCGCGGACGAGCAGCTGCGCTGGGACCGGCCCGTGACGGCCGCGATGCTGGACGGCCTGGGGTTGGTCGAGCTGGCCGGTGGCGACCCGAACCGGGCCGCGCTGCTGTTCGGGACGGCGGTGACGGTGCGCGGCATGCCCGACGACGGCGACACCGAGGTGGTCGCCGGACGTGAAGCAGCGCGGCGCACGTTGGGCGACTCGGCGTACTCCCGAGAATTCCAACGCGGCACCGCGCTGAGCTTCGACGCGGCGCTGGCCGAAGCGCGGGGCTAGCTGCGCCGGTAGGCGCGGATCGCGAGCGGCGCGGCCACCAGGGTGATCCCGGCGGACCAGGCGAGCACCTGCAGCGCCGGGGTCGTGACGGTGTGACCGCTGACCAGCAGGCCGCGTACCGCGTCCGACAGCAGGGTCACCGGGTTGACCTTCACCCACGCCTGCAGCCATCCCGGCATGGTCGCGGTCGGTACGAAGGCACTCGACGCGAACGTCAAGGGCAGGACGAAGACGAACCCGAACACCATCACCGACTGCGGCTCCTTCACCAGCAGCCCGATCAGTACGGAGATCCAGCAGATCGCCAGCACCATCGCCAGGATCAGCCCGACCGCGGCGAGGGTCTGCGCCGCGCCGGTGTGGATCCGGAAGCCGAGCACCGCGCCGAACCCGAGCATGATCCCGATCGAGAACAGGTACCGCGCCAGGTCGCCGAAGATCTGCCCGACCAGCGGCGCGGAGCGGGCGATCGGCAAGGACCGGAACCGGTCGAAGATCCCGGTCTTGATGTCCGAGTTGAGCGCGATTCCGGTGCCCATCGAGGCGAACATCGCGTTCTGGATGATCAGGCCGGGCAGCGCGTACTGCAGGTATTCGGTGGTGCCGCCGGCGATCGCGCCGCCGAACACGTACGTGAACAGCAGGGTGAACATGATCGGCTGCACCGTCAGGTCGATCAGCTGCTCCGGGTCCCGCCGGATCTTCAG